>Ga0209199_1000644_pt1 | contig 47957 bp, 63 predicted proteins | sample COGITO_mtgs_1105_7_FD_184805 | JGI IMG/M metagenome (GOLD analysis project Ga0209199, IMG submission 184805) | Pelagic marine microbial communities from North Sea - COGITO_mtgs_110523 (SPAdes) (version 2) | ecosystem: Environmental > Aquatic > Marine > Epipelagic ... | reverse complement strand
AGGGCAGTATTCTTGGATAATTACTGCCAGTGCTTTCTCTTCAAGTAATACTGATACTATTGCTGCAAGTGAATTTACTCCTGCTTCAAGAGTAGGAGTTCCTGCAGCTAATGGCGGTCCTGGTGCTGCTGGCGACACAGGTGATACAATAATTACAGGTAAGGTGTATTACGGTATTTTACAGCCTACTGCTCCGGGGTCTGGCGCACCTACTGCCACTGGTTGGAATGTTAATACCTCTAGTTTTATAGGTTTAACTTCTAACTGGAGTCAAAATCAACCTCCAGTAAATATTACTGATACTAACTTAAGAGAGTGGTCTTCCTCTTTTACTGTAACTATTGATGGTACAACTGGCAATGCTAACACTCCAGTGTTCACGGCCCCCTCAGGGGCTATTCAAGTTACGGATGATATTGAAAGCGATAACTATAATGGTGCGGGGTTTGATAGTAGCGGAAACAGATTAACTCCTCATGCAACACAAGGCTGGCATATTGACAGAATCAGTGGCTCGGCTGAGTTTGGAGCAGCAGCAATACGCGGTACGCTTGCAGCAAGTCAAATTCAAATTGATAATGTTACACTAGACACAGATGCAAGTGACCAGCTTATTGTTAGGAATGGGGGTGTTGATACAACACAAATCGCACTTGGTGCGGTTACAGCAACAGGTTTTGGTAGGGTCATTACAACTTATACTTATGACTTCACCACATATGGTGGTTCAACACAAACATTGCTACCACTGACCCTTTCAATTACCAGAACTGGCAGACCTGCCATTATCAGGTTTATTTTTCACACAGAATGTTTGACAAGCTGGAGTGGAGGATTAACAGGTGGTGGTACTGCAACACAAAGTTCAACTGCTACATTATATCACCAAATCATAATTGAAGCAGAAATAAATGGTAACCCGTCAAACCCGCTTCACACTCATGTTCCCGATACAAACAGCATCGAAGGAAGGGCAAAATTTCCGTACATTGTTGAATTTGAAGATAGTTTAAGCGGCAGTGTTGTATATAAACCTTATCTATCAAGTCTATACGGATATGGAGGGGCAAGCCATCTTCGCATTTCAGAAATGGCGGTTACAGCGTTGGAGTTAAGACGATGAAACATATTATCATATATAACACCGAAACTGGCATGATACGTCAATCAATGAAAATAGGTGAGGAAGACATAGACGCAAATCTTCAAGATGGTGAAAGCTATATTGAAGGGCAAAGTGGTCCGAATGAAACGCACGTTGTCGATGGCCAACTTGTGGATGGATATGCAGACCGTAGAGAACAAGACGCAATAAATCAGGCATGGATAGACTTCCGCGAATATCGTGACATTTTACTTTCAGCCTCTGATTGGACGCAATCATCAGACAGCCCACTAACAGACGCAAAGAAGACGGAATGGGCGACTTACCGCCAGGCCTTGCGTGATTTGCCAGAAAACATAGATGACCTCTCGAACCCAGTTTGGCCAAGTAAGCCCCTCTAAAGGAATACAATATCGATGGAAGTAATTTTACTAACACCTCAACAAGTAATAACTCACTGGCGGACTATTGAGCCTGCTATATCGAGTGCGCTTAAAAGCAGCGTGAATGAATCTACTACCTACGATTATCTTACATGGCTACAGAACCCAGATTACTATCAATGTTGGGTAGTTCAAAAAGATAATGAGATTATAAATGTTAGTGTAACTAAAATTAATACTTATGCTACACACAAGTCTCTTCACTTAATAACAACAACAGGAATTAACGGTAGCAGATGGGATACCTATAAAGAAGCTCATCACACTATAGAAGATTATGCTAGAAGTAAAGGGTGCAGACGCATCGAAATGTACGGTAGAAAAGGCTGGTCTAGAGTTCTTAACAAATTAGAAGGAGCTCAAAACGAAAAATACAAAGAGGTGTACGTGGTACACTCAATGGAGTTAAAAAATGAGTAATAGTTTATATAACCCTTTTTCGCCTATGCGTCACTTACAACCTAGATCTTCTGGACTTATTACATTTAAAGGTGGTGGTGGTGGCACGGTTGAAACCGTAGAGTCTATTCCTGCTTGGTATAGACCTTTTATTGAGGAAGCGGCAGGACAGGCTTCTGCAGCTTACACTGGAGGTGACCTTAGTAAAGTTGCAGGGCTTAATCCAGCGCAAAAAACAGGTATTGATGCCTTAACTCAAGCAGGTAACTTAGCAGCTAACCAATATGGTACTGGTGTTGCAGGCCAAGATGTATTTATGGAACAAGCACAAGGTACTGGCGCATTCAGTCCTACAAGCACAGAAGCTCTTCGTACTAAAGCTATCAGAGATGCGCAGGGTGCTTTTGCTCCTGTTGGTGCTCAGCTAGCTTCGTCCGGCCAAATCGGTGGTGCTCGTGCTGGCATACTTAATCAAGAAAGAGATGCTAACCTTGCTAGTGCTCTTGCAGGTATTGATTACGAAGCACAACAAGCAGACAGAGCTTCTCGTGCTCAGGGTGCACAAAGTCTACTGGGTTCTTCAGATCAACTAAGTAAACAAGCAGGAGATGCTGCAGGTTATCTAGGTCAGGCAGGTAGTACTTTACAAGAACAACAACAAAGAGAACTGGATGCTGGTTATCAAGGATTGTCTCGTTTAGGTGGTCTTCTTAGTGGTGCTCCTGTGCCTCAACAACAACAAAAAGCAGGAGGAAAGTAAATGAAAGGTATGCCACCAAATAGTGATCCTGGGGTAACAGCGCCTGGACAAAACCAGACTATCAATTCTAATCTACCTTCTAACATGTATGGCAATGTAATAACAGGTCGTTCTGATTATCAAGGTAGTCCTTATTCTCAAGCAAATGGCAATGCAACAAGGGCACCTTATTGGTCCTCACCAGAAGCCAGGATGGGTCGTTTACCTCAAGCACCTGTAAATAATACTTATAATAATTCAGTTCCATCAGTTTATCCTGACCCAAGTGCTACCTATTATAACAACGAAAATATTGCTATTAACCCTAATCAAAGAACATTTCAATCTTTTGAACAAGCAGGTCCACCGGATCCAACTCCTTTACCACAAGATAACAGCAACCCAAGTAACCTCTCAGGAGGAAAGTAATATGTCATTTTTAGGAAGAGACCCTCTTGAGGCAGAAAAACAAAAACAAGGAATGGGCGCTAACTACGTACAAAACAGCCCTATGGCTCAATCAAAACCTGGTCTTGGTAGTATGTTAATTGATACTGCTAAAAATAAAGGTATTAACATGGCTATGGAAGGCCCTTTACAGGCAGCTTCTACTGCACTGCTAGGTACAGCAGGTACAGCAGCAATACCCGCTACCGCTACTGCAGCAGCAGTTCCAGCAGTTGCAGGCACAGGAGCGTTAGGTGCTCTTGGCGCATCAGGTGCTATGGGTGCAGCCGCTGCCCCTGCGTTAGCAGCAATGGGGCCTTTTGCTCTTGCCGCCTTACCTTTCTTACTTAATAATGGTACATCCTCAGTACCTAACTTAGACTACGGTCCAGATCCTCTTGCACAAGGGTATAAAGATGGTACTTCTTGTGTAGGGGGTAATTGTAATTGTGCCTCTTGTAAAGCAAGAAAGTATAACTATGGTACAGCAGGTGTAAAGCCTACTACTAATATGGCTTATGCTGGTGGTACTGATAGTGTACCTGCCATGCTTACTCCCGGAGAAGCAATAATTCCTGCTGCCGCTGCTCAAAATCCTGCTAATAAACCTATGATTAACTCTATGGTTAATGAAGGTAGAGCAGCTAATGATATGGCTGATGGTATGCCTGCTGAAGTAGATATGACTGTTATGGCTGGCCCCTTGTCTGGTAAGGCTAAACGGGAACAAATGAAATTAATGCAAGATATGTCTTTTAAAAAGAAAGCTTTTGAGGCAGAAGAAAAAAGAAAGCAACAAGCTTTTGAACAGAAGATGTCGCAAAGTGAAATGAAAGCTATGTTAGCTATGCGTCAGTCACAGGAGTAGATATAATGGCTAGCCAATTACAACCAGACCCCAATATTCGTCCTGTTGCAAGACCAAAAACCGTTGGGGTAAAAAATAAACCTATGAGCAAGAGAGAGCGGGAATTATATGATTATGCAATATCTCAAGGCATAGTAGGTCAAGAGCTTGCGGCATTTATGGCTCAAGTTGGACATGAATCTGGCGGTTTTTCTAGAGTAAAAGAAGGTCGTTTAAGCTCTAGTAATATTCAAGATATCCTTGACAGAACTGAAAAAGGCAAGAAATTAGATCCCTCTGGTAAAGTTAGAAAACGTTTTCTTGAAGATGGCATAACAAAAGATTCTGGCGCTACAGCAGCTCAGAACTCCCAGTATAGGGACGGAGTAGGCGTAGGAAACGGAGATTACGCCTCGGGTGATGGCAGTACTTTTTCAGGAAAAGGTTTTATACAAGTTACAGGGCGAGGAAATTACAAAAAGCTAGGCGATTCTATGGGTGTTGATCTAGTAAATAATCCTGATATGCTGCTAGATCCTGATTTTGCCAAGAAAGCCTCAGTGCAATGGTGGAAAGATAACGTACGAGCAAAAAACCCTACTAATTACGCAGACACTAAAGCAATTACTAAAATTGTTAATGGCGGTCTAAATGGATTAAAGGACAGAGAAGAGAGAGCTAGCGATTACTTCCAACATATGCGCTATGAAGATCTTAACAACCCCACTGAGTTTGATCCAAGAAAAACTAAATTTAATTCTTTCGGAGCGGAAGGAATAACTCCTGTACCGATGGAAACAAAAATTACGCAGGTACAACAAGCTTTAACTGATCTAGGTTACAATCCTGGAGTTGTTGATGGTCTTTCTGGACCTAAAACAACTAATGCTATTAAAGCTTATCAGACAGATAAAGGATTACCTGTTACAGGGACATTAGATAAAGAACTTCAAGCTTCTTTACTTGCAACACCAATCACTGCCCCACCAGTAACAGCTCCCCCGCAAGTAGATTCTGCACCAATACTACCAGCAGTTGAAAAAGCTAATGGGGTACCAGCAATGCCCGCCCAAGATCCACGTAACTTAGGTGGATCAGAAGGTTATGGTTCAGTAGGAGGACCTAACTTTAGTGTACCTCCGCCAACAGGTCCATTCAGAGAAGGCAACCCTACATTATATCCAGTACCTGCACCAGAACCTGTTACTGTAAGCCCTATTGCGGATACTCCTATTCCTATGCCACAGAAAGATCCTAGATTTGAAGGAGTTCCTGTGCCAAGAGGAGTCCCGGACAGTCCTAGATTGTCTGATACATTTGTAGGGACACCTTCTGTTCAAACAAATGTTGCACAACCTTTAGCCGTAGAACAAGCGGTAATGCAAGCTAGTCCTGTTCCTATGATGCAACAAGCCCCCCAGCCTGCACAGTCTTTTAATGAAGCCTTTACCGCAGGAAGGGCTGCAGCTGGCGGCGATGGCGGTACTTTTATGTATAACGATAAGCTATATAATACTAACTTGGCTAAATATAACCAAGGTACACAGGAAGTAATGCCTCGTTATTATGAAAACGGTACTGGCTTTGTTGATTTCTTTAAAAATTTATTTGGAAGCAACCCTAATCCAGTACCAGGGGACTTAAGAGGTTCTCCTCAAGGTGTTTCTGGTCTATCATCTGGACAGCTAGCGGCAGCAAATGCTGAATCAGAGATGGATCCTTCTGCATTTAACCCTAATATTATTCCTGTTCCTGCTATGCCTACAATGCCTAGAGATAACCCTCCATTGCCCGTAGCTCCTTCTGGTTTTGCTGGTGATCAACCACCACCTGTACCTATGGTTAGCCCTACTTTAGCTCAAGGAGCAAATGGACGAGGCGGGGTGCCTGTTAATGCCTATGAGAATGCTCAACGACTAGCAAATGATATTCAGATATTACGCAATGAACTAGAAACTATGCCTCCTTCTTCACCTCAACGTGACAGGGTGCAAGCCAATATTGATGCTCTTGCATCAGAACTCAAAGTGTATAACGACAGAGGAATTGGCAACGACATGCGTGTTGTTGATTTGGTAGATAATCAGCCTATTGTACAACAAGAAATAGCTGCTATGTCAGAGAATGTTGATATGATGGGGGAAAGCCCTAGAGTTAATGCAGAAAGAAAATATATAGAAAGTAATATAAATAGACTTCAATCTTCTTTACCAAACGCTTCTCCAGATGAACTTCCTATTATTGAAAATCAAATTAGTCAGTTCCAAGATAGATTAAAAGAAATTGATGTACAAACTAGAGTCCAACAATTAAATTTAACTGAAGAATTAAGCGATGAGGAAAGAGGGGCTGCAATAAAAAGCACCTTAGATCAATCTCCTTTTGCAGAGACTAATGCGGTACCTTCTTTAAATTCACCGGAAGATGTTCCCGGTAGCTTTACTGCCCCAGGAAATACTCGTGATGTCCCTCCGCCTACCACTCCTGCTCCCACTACTCCTGCAGACCCTGCTATGGATAACAGAGAGAACGTTATTTATGACTTAGAATTAAATAACGGTTCAGGTCTTACTGCAAGTACTGACGCCAATAATAATACTGTAGTAACAACTGCTGATGGTAACTCTATTGAAGAACCTACCGATGAGCAACTAAAGATATTAGCAAATAATGCTGGGTCTGATTCTGATACTTTGTTAGGCAGTCTTGGTCCTATATTTAAGTCTTTATTTGGTTTAGAAACACAGGACTTAACTCGTGCTCTTGGGCTTTATCTTATGTCTCGTGCATCAGGTGCTTCACATGAAGGCTCTATGCGCTGGGCAGGCGGTACTGTTCTTAAGAAAGCGGAAGCACGTAATGCCAAAGACCTTAAGACGAAGGAAGCCCTGGCTAAAGACAACAAGACCATCCAGGCCTTGGTTGACGCAGGGTATACTGAAGCTTCTGCTAGATCTTATGTTCAAACTAAACTGGAGGATGTTCTTAAGAAATCAGGTAGCGGAACACAAGGTAAATATCCTAGGACAGGACAGAGTGCTACACTAGGTATCACAGGGATACCGGGTCTAAGCTTTGTACAGGGTTTTGAAGTAGATTCTGGAACAGACAATATCGGCAAGTATAACGTCTATCGAGTACCCACGGGAAAACCTGGTGAATTCATAGAAATGACTGAAGACCAGTTGGCTACTTGGGTAAACAGTAAGGGAGGTAATACACAACCCTTTGATAAAGCAGTAAACACATCAGCAGGAGTACAAGCTGCTGCTATAGCCTTTACTAACTCACTACAGCCTCGTATAAATGAAATGTTTTCAGGAAAGGAGTATGATAATATCAGGACAGAGGCACCTCTTGCCTTCGCCGCTGCATCAAACTTTATGCAAGACAAAATGGGCTACTCCTTCAATGATCCAGGAGTTCAATCAGACGCCACTGTAGTGTTAATGACTGCAATGGAAGATATGCGGGACGACATGAAAAGTGGTAGAGTTAAGGATGTAAACAATGCAGCACCCTATATTAAGAGAGCCATAATGTCTTCTGCGAGTCTGGGTGCAGGTCAAACCTGGCTTACTTCAGATGGTAAAGGTCAAATTGATGCAACTAAAACAAATGGTATTTGGCAGAGTCTTAGTAATATTAATTCTGATCCAGGTGCTATTAAGACTAACTTTAAGAAGCTTTATCAGACTTATGCCTCGCTCAAGAAAGAAGGTAACCTTCCTTCTGCGTCAATTGACAAAAATGAAAATGAGTTTTACGTATTCTTACATACTACTCTAGCTAACAAAGAATATAGAAAAACCATTCTAGGAGAATAAAGATGTCATATATTGATACACTCAAATCTACTGTTGCGGAATTAGAAGCCGCTGGTGGATTCGGAAAAGAAGGCATAAATAAGAGTGGGATCCAAGTAATCGATGCAGATACTGTTGAAGATGATCAGGGGGTTATTAGGCTTTCAGGAATTGATGCTGCTGAGACTCCCCACATAGATCCTTATACTCTAGACTATGCTCCCGGGGGTGAAATCAAAGGCATACTTCAAACAGGTGAAACTGCTAACCTGATTGATCAAGGTTTTAATCAACCTTATCGGTCAGGGGAGCAGGGTTCCTTTGGTAGAGACCTAGGTGACTTGTTAAACGAAGAAGGTACTAGCGCAACCAAGACACTACTTTCTCAAGGCCTGGTTGATCCTTCTCGTTACGCCACACAAGAAGAGCTAGATGTAACTAACATTGGTGGACTAGATAGATCACAAAGAAAGTTTGAGGGTCAAGAGAATGATGCCGACAAACGCAGGGCTTCCCTCATAGAAGCATCTATGGCTACTTTAGGTGGAGATCCTTTTCAACTAAAAGATACTGCTGCATCAGAAGCCCACTATGCTGCGGCCCCCGGAATGTTCCGTGGTGTGGCAATGGAAAGATCTGACCGCACTATAATCAATGAAACTACTGGGTGGCAGATTGATGATGCTGCAAGCATGGGTCTGAGTAACGGCAAAGTGGGTGCCTATGCTTTTACTCAATTGATGGGCGATTTAGTTGGACTTGAGGGACTATCTCAGTGGGGAGAGGACCACTCTGCTAGGCTAAAGAGACAAATGGAAGACCTACCTCAACTAAGGGACATGTCAGCTTTTGACGAAAACGGTGAGTGGACCTTAGATGGTATTGGTGAATTTACTAACTATGTGTTTAGCAACGCTGCAGCAAGCGCCCCTCTTATGGCAGTGACTATTGCTTCAACAGCAGCCGCTCCCTTTACCTACGGCACGTCTCTTGCAATCCCCGCAGCTATGTACTCAGGTATGACCTACGATGCACAGGATGAAAAGGATTTAGCTAAAGCCTTAACTTCAGGTGTATTCCAAGGAGCACTAGATATTATTGGTGTGAAGGGACTAAACCCAGCAAAGTTATTTACCGCCTCCGGTAGAAAGAATGCGGTTACTACTATTGCTGCACAAAAGAATATATCCGAAGAAGCAGCAGAGTCTCTTCTTGCTTCAACTATTAAGGATCAGACTACCACCGTCCTCTCTGCACAAGGTAGAGCCTTATCTAAGTCCATGAAAATAAGTGGCAACTTAGCAAAGGGCGGGGCAGGTGAAGCTATTACTGAGGCCACCCAAGAAGCTCTTGCTATTTGGGGTGAAGGAAATGAGGTAACCCCACAGCAAGTTAAGAATAGATTACTCAATGCTATGGTAGCTGGTGGTGTACTAGGTTCTGGCTTTACTGGTGTCTCCGAGATTGCCGCAGGAATAAAGTCATCACAGATCACAAAAGGCAACGAAGTAGCTGAAAAAACAGCAATTCAGTTAACCAACGATCAGGATAAAGAGGACTATGGACATACCCTGGATGTGAAACAAGCCATCGAAAAGATGGATACCACCCCAGTAGCACCTCCAGTTAACGGAGAAATAGACCCCACTACTGGTGTTAACTTGAAGTTACAAGCTAAGGCTAAGGTAAAAACCAAGAAGTCTTTTGTAGACAATGTTTCAGATGCTATTCCTTTTCTATGGAAAGGCCAACTAGAAAATAAGTTAGGGAGGTTTAAGTCTGGAAAGTATGGGTCTATGTTATATAGCTCCTTGGTAGGTAAGAATGGCCGTGCTGGTAGGAATTACGAGGAGTCACGGAGGCAGTACGCCGCAGATAATCTAGATAGTCCCTACCTTGATGCAATTGAAGGCCCAAGTCGTCTAGGCTTTAAAAACTCCCAAGACTTATCTTTAGCCTTTAGTAACTATCAAAAACAAATTAATAACCTACTAAGACGGGCAACTAAGTTAGCAGACATAAATGAAATGAATGCTAAGAGTGCGGATAAAAATAAGATAGATGCGAGGCTCCTGCCTTTGGTTGGTGCAATATTTGAGAAGAACTTGGCCATAAGACAACAGACAGGCATTAAAGAGGTAAACCTTTTAGAGAAAACCTTTAACAAGAATTATATCTATCGTAATCAAAAAAAATTTATGTCTATGCTACAAGCAGAACTGGGCGTTACTGCAGAGGTTGCTGCTGATATCACTCAATCAATAATTAAGAATGAGGATTACGCTAACCCCGACGACGCGCTAAACTCGCTACTAAACCTTTCTAAGCCTAGCACTGCGTCAGCTAAGAGTAATACTAAGGGCTATGCGCAGTACAATAAAGCTTTTAATGAGTTTTTACATGCGGACATCACAGATAATATACAGGCTAATGCAGTTAAGTTCGGCAATACTAGAGCTAACATGGAATATATTGGCGCTGGAGGGTCCAAGTTGTCAAAGGCGTTAGACCTCATGCGGGCTAATGGTGAAATTGATGATGTTGAGAAGGCAGAACTTGCTGAAGGCCTCTCTAACTTTTTAGACCAGGTAGCAGGTGAGTATAACCGTGTAGATAATCCGTCTTACAATGCTGCCTTAAACAATGTATCATTTATGACTATGGTTGCTGCACTACCCCTTGCTGCAGTATCTTCTCTTACCGAATCGGCCTTAGTGATATTCAGTAGCCCTAAGCCACTGGAGGCTGCCTGGGTTATGTCTCAAACTGCAGCCAAGGAGTTTGTAGCCATATCTAATGAAGCACTGAACTCTCTTTCAAACGGGAGAATACCAATGCAATCTTACTTGCATAGGGAACAGTTAAGAAAGGCGGGCTACTTGCTTGAGACTCAAGGTGCTGCTGCCAGACAAGGTGTAGACTCTAGTCCTTCACAGGCTAGGTTTGTTCAAAAGTTTTTCAAAATTAATGGACTTACATCTTTAACTAATATACAGCGTGCAACTAGTTTGCAGCTAGCAGAAGATGCGATTGAACACTGGGTAGATCAAGCATTGTTACAAAAAGGTATCAACAATCGCTTGTATACTGAGGCACATAATAACCTGAGCTATCTAGGAGTTAACCCTGATGTGATGATAAACTACAAAGAGAATTATCATAACATGAATGTTCCCAACCCGTTACAACTAGTAACTCGCGCGATTACAGCAGAACAGTACCTTGAGCAGCTGGAAGTAGCTAAAAACAGATTTGTAGACCAAAGAGTGGCACAGCCATTTAAAGGCAATAGACCTGAGTTTTATTCAGACCCACGGCTACGCTTGTTTACTATGTTTCAAGGGTTTATCAGTACTTTTACTGCCAATATCCTACCTATACTTTACGGACAAGCTTTTTCTACCAACAGCTTACCGAAAGCTAGAATACAGGCCATAACTACTATGGCATCTATGATAGCCTTTACTTACTTTGCTCAAAACCTTAAAGATCTTTTAAAGGGCAAAGACGAGGATGATGATCTGCCTCCGTTCAAAGAGTTTTTAAGAACTATGTACGGTTCAGGTCTTGTAGGTACAGCAGAAAGACCTCTTACTGCACTCATGCCTTTGTATGGAAGTAGTTCAGCACTAGGTAACTCAGTAGATAAGTTGTTAGGTACTACCGCAGGTGCTATAACCGATTCAATAATCGGGGAGTCCCCTCAGCTAGCCTATCTAGATAACGGAGTAGGTATGTTTTCAGATGCTTTAGCAGATGATAACTCCCGCCTAAGTCGGAATATACTGAAGGCTACCCCCGCAAATGTATTTAAGAATTGGTTTGCACCAATAGACAAGGAGTAAAAATGGCTAAAACGATAAACACAAGCGCTTTCGCACCAAACGTAGAGGCACCTCAATCAGGACCCCCTGCGGTAGCGGGGTTATCTCCTGAATTACTACAACAGATAGCAGCACAAGGTATCTCACCTGAAATGCTTATGTCTCAATTACAAGCTATACAGCAGGAAGCAACACAAGATGTTGCTCCTGTTGTGGACCCCTTACAGCCCTTTGATAACTTACCCCAAGCTGATGCAGCACCACAAGAAAGTAATGTAGTGCCTATAAGCCCATTTATGGATGAAGCGGGCCTTGACCAACCTTCAGATGCCCCTCAACCCGGGATCTTTAATCCACAAGATGTAAGCCAAGGTCAGAGAATACTAACTGAACAAGGGAGGCAAGGTACAACCCCAGAAGTACAACAAGCTCAACAAGAACAATTTCAAGCAGAGGAAGAGATGAGGGCACAAGGTGCTGTTGGTTTTAAGCAAAGAACTAGGCAGCAATTTGAAGCGGCTTATGAAGGTTACTTAATGCCTGGCACTACTGGTGTTCTTTACAGAACAGCTAAGGACGTAGCAAACGCAGGTATTCAAGGTCGCTATAAAATTAAAGACCCACAATCCCTCTTACCTGCATCTATTACACCTGTAGAGCTGGTAGCCAAGTCATTTAAAACATCACCTGTAGAGGCCGTAAATGCAACTACCTTTTCTTTTGTTAATATCTCTTCGGCGTTGAGCGAGAGACAGACGGATATTGACAATGCAGTAGAGGCAGAAGACAGTGACAGTTTATCGACACTAGGCTTCTTAGCAGGAGATACTAGTATTGACGAGGCAGGCAGAGTTATTATCTCTGCTGATACGATGGATGGTATTCTTGCAGGCTACACTAAGAGTTCCTTAGCTCGAGTAAGGGGCGCTGACGTTGATTCACTAGATCAACCTGCTTTGGTGGGCAATTCTCAGGCCCAAATGTTGAAAGGTGCGGGTCTTCTGGAGGAGGTATTCTACCAACCCAAAGATCCAGAAGGTAATATCATAGACCCTAAAGCAGCACCAGTACGGGGTTACCAGATCTCTGAAATGGGGGCAAATATTTCTTACAACCTGAGAGAAATTTCTGACAAGAATACTACCCTAAATAAACCTCTACCTAGACGTAAGGCAGTAAAAGTTCATGGTCAAAAACCAGGCACTTCTATTGGTGCTTATAACCTACGTAAAATTAAGGTAGATAAAGCTGCTGGCTCTCGCTCCAAAAAGGTTACTGCTTCCTATCAATATGCAGAGGACTATCGTCAAAGTCCAGTAAGGTTTAATCCCCAGGTTTTGGCTGCAGTAGATACCATGATCAGAGTATATGATCAAGCTACCAAGCTTAAAAATTCAGGTGGAAATATTAATCCTGACCAAGAAAGACTTTTGGCCAACATTATAAAAACTCTTAAATTAGAACCAGACACAAAGGTTGATAGTATAACTGGGCTGCCACTTGAAGACGCTAGAACCCCGTCCCAAGTTCTTAAGGCTAAGAAAGATTTAGCTGCAGCTCTACAGGTTGACGGTTTTGTTAAACGCCATGTTAATCCTCATGGTAACAGTAATCGCCTAACAAATGACACAGCAGATGTAAATGAACAAGAATCTCCCAGAATACACAAAGGAGCGATGGAAGGTGTTCCTCGTAGCTATGTTCTAACTGGATTAAAGAGGAAGTCAGACACCGATCCTGTAATCTCTAAATCCGAGTGGGATACTTTTACTGCCTTTCTTAACGGAAGAGGTAAACCTTCAGTAGAAATTGAACGTACAGCTATGTTATGGGCACTAGGCTCTTGGATACTACCTGGAACTAGAACTAACTCTGACAAATACCTGGTAGATAACTTTACTATGGGTAAGCTTAGAGAGTTTGCTAAAAAAGGCGACCTCATGAAGCAATTTATTGGGAACCCAGGAAGCATTACAACTGATCCCGTTGCCCTAACTAGGTTTAACGAGTTCATGGAGTCAGACGTTAGCATTGATAAAGGTAAGGTTAATGGCTTTATTACTAAGTCAGCCTTTCTTGCCAGTGACATCGTAGAGGCACTAGACAGTAACGCAGCAGGGGTTCCTATTAACTTAGCGTTTAGCCCAGTAGCCCCCTCTATGGATCAGTCCTCTGCAGGACGTACCCTTATGGCTTTTGATACTGGAGATATTAATACTATTGAACACGTAGGATTAATGTATGACCCAGAAGAATCAGGTACTAATATGTTTCCTCGAGGGAATCCTCGTGCATTCTTTCTGAGGACTATCCAAGCAAGGTTAGGTAAGCCCGATGCAATTAGAGGGTTAAACGCCTTACAACAGCAAACAGTTGCTTCCGCATTAATACCTAGGGGTAACTCCCCTGAGTCTTACGCACAGTTTGCAGATGATTTAGGCAAGGTACCGCTTATGACTGCGGACTATGGTAAATCTAAACACTTTATGCATGGACCTGCAGCTAAGTTCTTATCTAAGAGGCCAGAGATATCAGCATTACTAGATGATGTTGCTACAGAGAGTGGGAACTACGATTCAGGAGTGGATATACTTAATGCCGTGATCAGCCAAGGTATTGGTGATGTTACCAGCACATGGTACGCTCGTAGTCTCAAGTCCCAAGCCATTGGTGCGGCCTTACTTGGATTTAACTTAAGAGGAGAGCTTTCAGATGGATCTTCTATAAGAGTAGGTGTTAAGGAATACTCTACCCTTGATGACTCTGGCTATGAATTTGTAGGACCAGATGGTCAAGTTACTAACACAGGAGAGTTATCTGAACGTACACCTACTGATGCACCTAGGGCTAGATCTAAGGCTAGCTGGGACAGGGATACAAAGTCCTATCCTAAGCGTAGACTAGGTTCTGCTCAAGTTAACGCGATTGGGCCTGTTTTAGCTCACTTAAGAGAAGTTGAGGTCAACGCATTATCTCACAGGGCAGCAATGGAGAGACTACAGGATCCTAACGTGTTCTTTGGTAACATCCACGACAACGTATTTGGTGATCCCGTGTATATGGCTTTGTTGCAAAACAATATAAACAAGTCAATGAAGCAGGTGACTACTCATGACATACAAGAGAGTATTACTAATGCATTTATAGAAGATGCTACAGTACCTCTCACTCGCTTAAGAAACAGGAAGGATTCAGAGGTAGTGATCGGTTCAGGAGCCAAAGACCCTTCGCTTTCTGGTTGGCTTGAATATTTAGATGAGTTATACTATGAGTTTCAAGAAAATACTTTGAAAGGGGTTGATCCTAAATTTCAGTATCTCCATGATCTACAGCAAGAGCAGTTAATGGATGCTTACTCTGACGGCAATGGTATTTGGCGTCCCTTGGCTAAGCCTGGAGTTGTTCAGTATATTGGAGCAACACCTTTAAAAGACAGACAACCTAGCGAAACAATAGCTATGGTAGTACCTACAAAGGCTCTGGATAGATTTATTAACAAACATGTTCTTGGCCCTATTAAAGAGGGCAAGGAGAAGAAAGATAAATCAAGAGGTGATGTTAGGAGGATACAAGAACTATACGATGAATACTCTAAGAATGGCCAAGGTTTTATGAAAGTCGGTCGTTAAAAAATTAAAATACCCCCACGGGAACTCTGCTATGAGTCCTGCGGGGGTATTTTTTATTATAGTAGTCTTTTAAGATCAGCAAGGGCAGCAGTTCTGCTGGCATTTGCTTGGCCGTGAGCAGCCTTTTCACTCAGACCATCCCTTTGAATATAGTCTTGTTTATTTTGTTCATACATCATATCAATAGCGTATTTAGGGCCTTTCACGCTGAACAGGTATTGCTCTGGTATCACTATCCCTGTTGATTCTGCAAAATCTTTTTGCCACTGGAGATCATCATAGGCCTCTCCACGCAAGGCAGCTTTGTTAAAGGATTTACGTTCTGTCATTTTTCATTTTCCTCTGTAGAATATCTGCGTTTGCAGAGTCGAAGATAGCGTTTGCTGCGCCTATTACGAAGGCACCGGTCAGTAGGATTGCAAATATCATTCTAATATTCCTCTTTGTTTAATATCCCGTTGTGAGCTAGAAACAAATCATATTGTCTAGCCCCTTCTTTAGGGTTATCTTGTTTAGAGATAAAGTAATCTCTCATTCTATCTTTACTGTAAGCATATACTTTAGGGTCAATACCTTCAATCTCACAGTAACGTTCATCGGTCATTAGGGGTAGTTTATTTTTACTCAGTAGATACCGATCACGCAAAGCAAACCAATTGTAGTGGGTTTTATCTGTCATGTTTTACCTATGAAAAGAAGTTACGAGAACCAATAACCTTTGTTATATCTAGGTTACCCAGCTCTGGTACTTCTATATCGCAGTCATTGTTAGTGATATAACGTTTAACTGCTTCCAAGGGGTTATCGTCACTGTACATTTCAACGAATTTATCTTGTGTTAATTGTTTCAATTTATCAACATCGGAGGCATGACAGCTAAAGCTATCGTGTACTGCACCGAAGTTAACTCCGAATTCATCTATCACAAGAGCCATATGAGTAGCATCCTGTGAATGAATATAGTTGGGGGAGATACCTGCACTAGCTTCCCTCCTGTTTGTTGTATCTAAATATATTTTAGCTACATGATTGATACGACCGGGTTGCTTTGAAGCACCACCGATTACACCACGTAAGGTAGACTTACAAGTGTCTTGTCTTGTAGCGTTTACCTTATAAATAACAGGGAAGCCTGATTTAGTCATCCAACGAATGTCTTCTCCCGCATGTCCTTTTACTAACACAAGTTTACATTCTGATATCTTAGAGTTAATCTTATTTAACTCAAGAGTGTTTTCTATTGTTGGGTCATCCCTTTGTTTCTTGTTAGCTAACCTTGCTAACTTTTTATACTTATTTATAGTAGCATGAGAGACTTTCTTTCCGTTACTATCTTGGTATTCAAAAGTACCTAGCTCCCATTGAGCTAAGTCTTGTAAGAACTTCATTGTTGTCTGAGATCCTGGGCATACTTCTTCAATAGCCTTAAGGATATGAACAGCTAACTCATCACAGTCAATCTGAGTAATGTTATACAGATCATCTGCACCTGCTTGAACACAATCAGAGTACATAGACTCAGCAATTGTTTGTGCCCCTGCAGAATATGCACGGGTCATTGTAGCTCTCTTAGAGATTAACTTACGTATCTCTGCATAAGACATTGGTCTATCTTTAAAGAAGTCAGGAGCTAACTCTACTAGCTTTTGTGCTACCTTAACGTAAAGGTCATGGGGTACGTTACTATCTTCAAGGGCTACTAGTTGTCCTGTCTTCTCATCACGAGACAATGCAGCAGAGTGTTGATAGCCATTACAAGTACCGTCAATGGCTACAGGTATACTTGAAGTAGGTTCAAGTCCTTCTGTTTCCATATCAGCAATGTTACACCATTCAATACAACACGCTAAGAACACAACTGTTTTCTCGCAGTCATGTAGTATACCTTGATCTGCAGTGGTCTCAATCAGATCCCAATTGTTATTAAACCAGTTAATTCTATCTTCAAGAGAGAACTTATCTACACTGATAGTATCAATTCCTTCTTTGATAAGCATAGACTTATAGTCTTCTTCTACCCAAGAAGGTATATTGTTTACTTCATACTTTTCATTGTATGAGTTAGCAGTATGAATGGCTAATGCACGTTTACCTGCATCATCAATGGGTTTATTTTCACTGAAGCTCATAAGACCACGGGCAATATCATTACCCTGATAGTTCATATAAGGTTCTTTATAGTATACCCTGCCTCGGTAATCCAAATCAACTAAAGAGTAGAACTTATCCCACTCATTTAATTGTTTAGCTTTACCTATAGTAGTTTTAATCTCAGCACGTTTAGCTCTGACTTGTAATGGGCGTAAAGTCTTTTCCCATTCCTTAGCAATAAGATTATAAGCACTCTTGTTTGCAGCAGAAGGAGTCTTCTGATACTTCTCATAAGCAGTTTTAAGTAAACTCTTAGGTATAGCCTTGTCATACATAGGGATATCTGATGGCATTATGTCATCTAAATTATCCAAGAGTACATCCAGTACCTTTGAGTTAATCTTCCATGGAGTTTGTTGTAAGTTATTTACTGCTCTTACAAAAGGAGAGTCAATATAGATGTTATTGAAAGCATCTCGTTGAGCTTGAGGAGCTGAGATACCCCATCGTTTAATTAGAGGATAGTTTTTAGGTTGCATAATGTTACTGATATCGGAAGGTAATTCATCTACCGTATATACGAGTAGCCCTTTGCTTTCGATTAACTTAAACTCACCTATCTCTTCCCATCTTTCTGTTGGTTCAATCATGTAAGGAGCTTGGGCGTTATATGCACCAAAACCCTCTGCTCTTTTAACATTAATAAAGCCTGACTGAACATAAGCTTCTAGTACAAGATCACCTGTTCTGATTGCTTGATGGAAGCTACACTTAGTATTAAAGTATTTTGTAAACACATGCTCACCAATACCCACACTAACTTGTGTGGTCTTGGCAAGGCCTACTGGTTGTTCAGGATATTCTCTAGTAAAGTTAGAAGACATCTTATCGAAAGCTACTTGCACAATGCTAGGAATATTATCTTTGAACTTAGATATAGTACGTAATATCTGTGCTCCTTTATTTGCTTTAGGGTTGTTCATGTTTACATTAGAAACTTTGTTTATTAGATAATCCACCACTTCATTGAGAGGGTCTTTCATGTTATCTTCCATCAGTTATTCCCTTTTAATAATGGACTTCAATTATATACCAAGGTTACCCAGCATATCATCGTATAGCCCATCTTGTAATCGGCCTGTATCATAGTCATAAGTACAAGTACCTGCTGGACCTGTCTTACCTGTATAACGTGATTTAAGTACTGATAGCTTAATTGTATTACGTTCACTTTCGTTATCAGCAGTAATATTACGGGCAAAGGCTAAGATGTCGTGTGAGATTTGTTTAATTGAACCTGAACCTCTAATGTCATCGACTGTTGGCAATCTACCTTCTTCAAATGATTGTCCTGTAGTAGACATCTTTCGTAGATGTGACACCAAGCCGATCCACACGTTGTGTTGTTTAGATATACGCAGTAAGTCATTCATTACCTTATCAATAGCTTCATTACCAGTTAGTCCTTCTGAACCTTCAGACACAAGAATAGTAATGTGATCAATGAACAGATACTTACAACCTGATAAGGCCATATATTCTAGTTGAGATATAATACCATTAGACATAGAACCACAGTGATCCAGCACCATAACTCTGTCTTTAAAGGTATCGAAGCCCACACGAAGATCATCTAGCTCAATCTTTTCTGCAGCAGGATTACGTCTAATTACCATGCCAGCAAGCTTACGAGTTGTTTCAGCAGGGCTTTCTTCAAGAGCAATGATTCCTACCTTCTCTTGAGTCTTATCTATGATATCAAGAACAATCTCACGTAACATAGTAGACTTACCTGCACCTGTACCTGATACCCACAAAGATATTTCACCAAGGCGCATACCTTTAATCTTATCGTTAAGACCGGAGAAACAAGCTGGATAAGGTAATGATTCAACATCATTGTATTCTACTAGCTTTTTCCATAGATCTTCACCAGTAACAATACCTTGTGGGCTATATTGTTGTGCATCCCAGATACCTCTGAGTACAGCCATGTATCCTTCTTCAGTAAGAGCTTCAGAAGCATCTTTGAATTTAGTACGGGCAACTTTTACTTTATCAAAGCCAATTGAGTTAGCTAGCTTATCTATTGCTATATCACCTGCTTCATCTGTATCAATGAAGAGTATTACTTCATTAAAAGAACGTAGATAGTCTCGATTTTCTACAACAGCTTTCAGGTTAGATGCAGAAGGAATAGATACAACAGGGTAAATTGTACCGCTACTATACTTAGAATATGCTTCGGCTACAGCAAGAGCATCTTCTTCTCCTTCAGTGATAACAATTCGTTTACCTGTACCTGGAAATACATTCTGACCGAATAGAGTAAGAGGTAGTTTACCTTCTACCCTGAAGTCTTTAGGGAACAAACGTTTCTTATTACCTACTACAACGTTATTCTCATAGTAAGGATAGTATACCGCGCTAGTACCTCCTGTAGAAGATACTTCTCTTTTAACACCAAACATCTCACATACTTTAACTGAGATATTACGGTCAGCAGAGGTTCCGAATGGTAGGGAATCAAATGATATCACATTACTTTCCTCTTCTACTTTGTTTTTGAAAGCACGTTTATTACTTTCACAGTTAGGGGTGAAGCACCAAGTAGAACCATCATCATACTCACAACGGTTATTACTTGATCCACAAGAATCACATGAAGTTTTTCTTAGTATCTTACCCATTGTTCATTTCCTTTTGTAAATTGTCTGCATCAATAGATTCCATTTTTGCGTTGATTAAACCTACCACAAACGCACTTGTCATTACTATTGCCAAAAACATAATTAGACTCCTAGTTTTTTATACATCATATATTGTTCGAAGGATTGTTCTACTGTTAGGTCAGAAGTCAACCACGGCACTTCCGAGACTATGTGTTTCTTTAGATTGTACACTGCTTCTTTTTTCGTTGGTGCTGATGCTGTTGCGTGTACCCATCCCAATACCATCGTTGCTTGATACATCTGTGTTAACTTCCAGTCCTTCTCGATTACTATTCCGAACTGTCTTAACAAATCGTTTTCCTGTTCGGATGTCATATCGGTCATCCATGCTCCTTTTAAGATAGATTAAGTCCATGTTAAGTTGCAAGTCGTCTTCCCAACCACGACCAAAGGTTTTTTGCCAGAAGGATTTTACAGCAGATAAATGTTGAGATACAGGTACTCCCTCCATAACCTTAGCTGCTTTAACTTTACCAATACCTTTGAGCCCAGTAATGTTATCTACTGAGTCACCCATAAGTACTTGAGTGTGTAGTAGTAAAGATCCGTCATCTTCAGTTACATTAGTGTATTCTTTATTGCGGGTATTAAAGTGAAGACCCGGTACTTGCAATAGATCTTTATCTATACTAACAATAATACCAGGCTTTTCTGTATTCCAAATAGCAAGCAAGTCATCTGCTTCCATACCATTAGCTGGGATAGCACCCCAACCGTTTTGTAGGTAATCATAGCTGTAAGCAAAGAATTCTTTTTCTTGTTCAGTTAATTCTTTCTTACGATGACCTTTATACTCAGGATAAATTTCTTTACGAAAGTTATCACTTCCTTTGATTGCTATCTTACCTGTACTGCCTTCAAGTTCAGACATAATACTAGCTATAGTCTGATCTAGTTTTTTCTTAATGTCTTTAGTATTGTTAGCACCCCACATAGACTGGTATACTAGAATATCGCCATCGATGTATATATTAATACTCATCTTCATCTGCCTCTTCTATTTCAATAAGACCTAAGTGTAAACCAACAACTAGTTCTGCTAGGTCTTGATTTCGTTTCTCTAAGTTCCATATCTGGTAGGCCTGGAGTATAGTTATTCCTACTAAAGTTAATAGTACTTCTGTTACTTCCATTGGTCAAAGTACTCCTGTAGCTCTTTGTAACCTCCGATGTGAACACCGTCAATTACTATTTGAGGAACAGTAGTACCTAGTTTTTCCTTTACATTTTGTTTTACACTAGGTTTGCTGGTTAGGTCAACCTCATATATAACATAGTCCTTGTGGGAATACAATAAGTTTTTTGCCATCTCACAAAATTCACAGTTAGCCATTGTATACATGGTAACGTTGTAGATTTTATCAGTATACGCTTCCATTGAGTAACTCCTTTTTCTCTTCGTAGGGAGCAACTATCTTTCGGTAGAACTCTTGTTGAGCCCCAGCGAGAGCACCCATTACATCATTAAGTGTTTGATAATTATACTGATCTTTATCTGAGATATAATCAGACATCATCATTGCGATAAGATATTGTAGCTCACCTGCATTTTCAGGGTCACGGTCATACAATTCTTCTCGTGCTTCTTTAGTTATATATGGCATTAGTGTACCTCCAAATAATCTTTACCTACTTTACAGTCACCCGCTTCCATAATGGTTACACCAAGTTCTTTGGGTGCTTTTACAAACCATTTACGGATAATAGCTTCTGCTCTTTCAGTATTTTCAGGTGAGATTTCCCATGTACATTCATCATGGTAAAACAATAGTTGTTTAGCTTCAATGCCTTCTGATTCAAAGGCTTCATTGATACGCACAATAGTTCTCTTCATTAAGATAGCTTCAGTGCCCTGTATCAGATAGTTGAAGGCTTTATATGCCTCATCTGTATAGATTCTACGGCCATCGAGACCACGCAGATAACCTCTTTGTTGTGCTACATTCTTTACTTGTTCAGTTAATGCAGCAAGTGCAGGCCATCGTTGTAAGAAAGCATCTTTAGCTTTATTACCTGCTTGTGCAGAACGACCTAAGATTGTACCAAGCTTGTTACCTCCAGCACCGAATAGAAAGGCGAAGAAGAAAGGCTTAGCCTCGTTTCTAGTACAATTAATAGCATCAGCATTTTTCTGGTGTATATCTCCTTTAAGAATTTCATCAGACATCTCTTGATCTCTACCGAAGTGAGCAACAACACGAGCTTGATAGCCAGCACCATCAGCAGAAATTAATAGCTTATCATCAGGGCAGATAAACATAGAACGAATATCAGCACCGTAAGCTGCTTTAGGTGAGGGAATGTTAGCAATAATCTTATGGGTCTGTCGGCCTGTAGCAGCACCGATATCTATCACATCACCGTACAACCTACCGTCACGGATATGTTCTTTCCAACCCATAAGAATACTATGACGAGCACGTAGTGTAAAGTAACGATCAATATCAATACCAATACTACCTAACTTAGTCAAGCTATCTGTAGTTAACTTAGGGCTAACTTTAACAAACTCATTGTGAATCTTTTTCCAGTTCCACTGAGTAGGCTCCCAACCAAGAGTATAAAGAAACTCCTTGAGATGTTCTTGATTACCTAGTCTGGCCTCAATAGTTTCTTTACGTTGAAACTCTTCTCCTGGTTTTATTGGGGGATTACTGCTAAGAGAATCAGACACATCAATATAGCGCCCAAAATAGTCGCCCAAGAGCCTTGCAGAAACAGCGGTGTATTCTCCGTTCTTCTTGTACTTAGCGGTCTTGGGTTCTTTATCGATTGTGATTGTGAGGCTACCAAGTTGTGGTTCAACTCTTTCTTCGATCTCATTCATTTCACCTTTTATTTTGTTTACAGTAGTATTAAGTAGTTCTTCATTGATACGCCAGCCATTCTTAATCTGTTCACTAGACCAATAGGCCATCTGATGTTCGATATTAATGGCATCATTATAGTTAGGATTAGTAACTATAATCTTATCATATTCTTGCATAAGCATATCGTATACAGCAATGTTAGCATCAACATCTGCTATACAGTACTGAACCATTTCATCAGAGTAGTTATCAAACCCTCCATCATAGTCCATCTTTTGTTCTTGACCAGCCTGTTTGGCAAGCGCCTTAAGGCTGTGTCTACGTCCTGTTTTCTTACGATGGAAGTCGTTAAGACGAGAATAGATTACTGTATCGATAATTTTATTACGATCGATAGCATAACCCGTTACCTTCTCGAAGACCACACGGTCATAACGCATACCATTATGCGCTATAATTCCGGTGGCCTTCTCGAATAATTTAAATGATTCAGATACATTAGGATACTGATCATCATGATCACTAAAGATATGTAGCTCTTTAGTGTGTAAGTTACGCATTACTGAAACCCATATTGTGTCCGCTACATCTTGGAAGCCGTTCGCTTCGATGTCCCACGCATATATTGTCATAGTGTTTCCTTCGATTGTTGGCCTACCCTACAGGACTCGAACCTGTAACCTACTGCTTAGAAGGCAGTTGCTCTATCCGGTTGAGCTAAGGATAGTTTGTTTTTATAGATTACTCGCCAGTAGTTTCTTCTGGTTTAATGTAATCAATTGTAGTCTCGATTACTTCTGTTGTAACCTCAACTGTTTTTTCTACTGCAGGTACTACAACTCCTTCTGTAACACCTACTAGGACGCTGAATGCTACCATAAAAATAAAAATTGTTTCAAACATATTACTGTACTCCTTGATGACGACGATTGTTTTTGATATAAGAGACCATTGCTTGGCTGATATTATAGCATGAGCCAATGTAATGTTGACGTAGCATTGTTTCACGTGCAAGCTTACGAATGATCTTTACTTCTTTCACTGTCAATTTCTTCATTTCTTTTTCTCTCTTTTATTAGAGGTATAATCCAATGATCTGAATGATCATGCGGATCGTCCGATTTCTTTGGGGATGTATTTGATTCCTGCGATGTTTCCGTTATAGAATTTAGGCTTGTCATTTGAATCCCTCATAGTCAACACATCTAGTTTGTGTTGAATATTAGCTTCACCATAAGATAGACCACCACGAGTGTTGTATATCATTATTATAGTGAAGGAGAAGTTATCTTTACCGTGCTTACTCATATCTAGATTAAGCTCGGCAGAAGATCCGGTATAGTTCTTCCAGTTAGTTTCAGTACCATACCTATAGTTAGGTGTTTTAACTCCTTTCCTAACGTAATTTTTCTTTCCACCATGCAGAAAGTTTTTCTTACCTACATAATATCGGTCATCCAGAATATTATGTATGAGGTAAACAAAGCCATGCAAGCCATTGATATCTAGCGGGTCTTGTGTTTTCCAATGACCTTGGTTATCGTATAGCTTGTATGACTCTATTTGCTTTAATAGACTACTCAGATCCATCGTAGTAATCTAGCACTGCTTCTATTGCTTCTTGTAGATCATAGTGTACTTCTGTTGCATAGGTGTAAATAAAGGGGTGTTTAAATTGACCTGGATCTACCAAGACAATAATAACCTTACCCCATTCTTTAGCCTTAGCTACTTCCATAACAGTGCCCCACTTCTTTCCGGGCATACTATCTCTAAGATCAGCTAAGACTACTTTAGAGTTCTTTATATCTAACATATCTTGAGCTTCAATACGCTTGAGCTTATTATATGTAGATATATCTGCATCATCATAGTTCTCTGATAGATGCAAAGGTATTCTTCGTGTAGGATGTAGACACTTGATGTCAAACTCTTGTAGAGATTGATCAACATACTCTCGCCAATCCATCATGTCAGAAGTACTAACATGTTCCATAGCTCCAGCGGTATATACATAGTCACTCATTTTATTTACCTTCTTTCTTAGGGACTCTAACGAAACGGTTAGCCCAAAGTATTTGAGCTAACTGAGTTACATAGTATTGAGTGTTGTACTCAGGAAGGATCCATGCTGGACCATTTCTGGTATCAACTTTAATTAGTTTAGCTGGCATTAGAAGTCTTCTCCAGCACCGTCATAACTAACGTAGTCAGTAATTTGCATAGCAACTAACATAGCTGATACGCCTTTCTTACCTGCCATTTCCCAGTCATAGGAGAATAGCTTGATATGACCTTTAGAGCCATTGCCCATGCCTTTAATCTTACTTGGAGCCATTTCTTCTTTATCAGTATCAACAACTTTAGGAGGCTCTTGTGGTTCACCGTTAGCTTTAACTGCTTTACGTTTAATATTAGCGTAATAACCGTTATCTCCCTTCTTCATCTTGACACCAGCAGACTCTAGCTGTGCCTTAGTTGCATCGTTATTTGTAACCACCTGTACATCCCATTGGAGTGTACCGAAAGGTGAATGTTTATCAACCAGTTTAGGCCAGTTGAATGTTACGTCACGTACTACGATTACTTGATTAGCCATTATATATCTTCCTTATGTTAATGGATTGTTATTATATCAGAGTATAGCTCTACTATAAGCTGGTTGATTACTTCTGATACATTTTCTTCATTGACCTCATGATTTATATTTAGATCAAACAGCTCTGAGGACATTATAGTTGTTTGATCTTCTAAGACCTCCCAGTAAACCGGGAAGTCTTTGTAGTGATGTAGTGATATCACTTTAAGATTCATTTTCTTGCTCAATTACCTTGACAAGATAGTTAGCATACCATTGTATCTTTTTGGCATCCTGTAACTTAGCATCTTTCTTACCTAGACGAGTGCTATACTTAAACACTTGACCGAGGATATGAGATGTAACACCTGTGTGGTGTGATAGAATATAAGACATAAGATCCATATATTCTAAGCCATCCGGATAATTGCCCGGTGGAATTACTTTATAGTGAGCAGGATTAATTATTTGATCTTGCTCATCATCATCCATGTCAGTAAACTTACCGTGGAATACAGGTTCCTTTCGTTTTTTATTAAACTCCTTGATATTTTCTTTATCAAGATCTGATAGCTCGTCAAGCAAGAATTTAGTTTCAAAGCTTGTTTTAGCATGCATCAGTTGCTCTAGTATTTTCTCACGAGTCATAGTGTATCCTTAGTTTAGAATGAAAAATATCAGTCCCTTTTAATAATGGACTATAGATTTAGTTGTTTCATCATTGATAGTTTCTGTCTGCGTCTCATTGTCCTCTCTGCTTTTACTTCATCTGTACCCAGTGCCCAATGTGTTTTATCTGTTGATATTGATAGCACTAAATCTTTTACCTTAAACAGATTACGTATGGCCTCGTCTACTGAGTCCCTATTGTAATAGTAACTGTTTGCCTTATACTTTTCTTCACGAGTACCAGTTATTTGTAGTACCCTTACGTTGTATAAGGTCTTATCTTGATCAGTTGATTTGACGTCTGCTGATATTGTGAATGCTCTTGCTCCTTCGAACTCAAGTAACATAAGGTTATTATCAAACACCTTATCACACCAATCTTTATTAATACCTATTTCAGGTTTTGTTTTTATAGTATTATCAGACTGACTTATAACCTGATGTACAAATCCAAGGCTACAATCTTCATCGTAAGCATTGGTGTATTTAAGATGATACAAGTCTGCATTAGCAAGCTTAACTCTCAATACATGATTTGCTTTGATAACAGTATCTTGTATTTTAGAAGCCATCCTTTTCTCTTCTGTGTCATTGAGCAGGTAGTCAATGAACACCTCCTTCTTAACTATTTCTAACATTACCTTGTTAATGATTCTGTTGTTTAGATTTCGTAAGTCAGGTAAAACATTTTCACACATGTCAATACCTACTGAAGCAGAATAATGTCTGGCATGATAGTTATAGTAGTACTTACTTGAGTTACGTAGACAACCAAGTTCAGTTTGAAGAGGTATAACTTGTCTGTTATGGTTAAAGGTAGAGTTAACCTCCTTGATACAGTTAGCATATGCTTGTTCTATATTAGTTAGATTAAGCTTATTGCGTAGCATACTAAGATGTTCTACAAGCTCTCCATGAAGATAAGCTTGTTTATTTATTGTGTCGTTCTTAGCATTTAATTCTGCAAACATTGAATAATCTTTAAACATTTTCATTGTCCTTTCTTAGACAGTTACAGATACAAGTGTACCATAGGGATTATCAGTACTACCTGTGGATAGCCATACAACAGGTACGGCTGGTTCTTCAGGCCACGAGTTAAAGAACTCGCAGTCAGAAAAGCATAGTAAGGTTTCTGTTTCAGGTAAGCATTCCTCTACATACTTGAAACCAGGAGACATGTCAGTACCTCCTCCGCCTTTTAACTTTAACTCACTAATGTCATCATAAGCAGTGAAGGAGTAACACTGGGCTACTTCTGTGTCAACACAAATAACATTAATGCTTTCAGGCTTTAAACTTTCGTTGATAGATTGTAGCTCTGCAAGAAAAGTTTCTCTTTCTTTACGGGATACAGAGGCAGAGGTGTCAAGCACTACTGCAATTGAACCTACAGAATGAGATATCATGCTGGGTGTATACAAGTCTAATGCAGAAAGAATCTTACGATTAGGTCTGGCCCAAGAGTAATCTTCAGGTCTTTTACTCATAAGATATGTACGTAGGTAGGCCTTCCAATTAACTTGTGGTGTACCTACATTCTTTACTAGTTCCTGAATGTTACCATGTAGATCTTGTCCTGCTTTCTTAGCAGCTTCGGCAGCAGATGCTATCATTTCTTTAACATCATCTATAGCCTTTTCTTTTTCATCACCACTAAGAGGATTACCTTGATCATCAGTGAGAGACATTACGTAACCCCATTGAGGGTCTTCATGATACTGATCTTTTATTTCATCATATATTTTCTCACCATTTTTATTACGATGATGACTATCAAACAAAGCATCTGAGGGTAATACAAAGCCATCATCTTTTAGTGTAACATTTATAGAGTAATCAGTAGCAATGTTCCACTTCTGAGGTGATCTATCTCCTGCACGAAGATGATGCATCAATACAACATGCAATACCTCGTGGGCTAATACACCTATTACTTCTTCTTCACTACACTTATCTACAAACTCTCTACCCCAGAAGATAGACCTACCATCTGTAGCCATAGTGTTAGTGCCTTCATCTTCATGCACGTTAAGTCTTAGTGCACAAGAACCATAGAAAGCATGGTTACTTACCAGCTTAATTATAGCTCTGCTTACTTTCAGTTGAGCATCCATGATACTACACCTTCATTCTCATTTTCATTAATGCATAGAGTTCTTCTTCTGTTGGTACAAGATCTAATTCCTCTATGCGTGAGATAATTAATTGTCTAGCCCATTCTGTTTCCTCCTCTGGTGGATCACTAGATAAGTGTATACTAGCGTAAGTGTCTTCGGCTAATATAGTATCAAGTGTTATTTCTATAAGTTCTTGTGGTTTCAATCACCTTCCTCTTTGTCAGTGATATTACTGGAAGCCATATACATAAGGGTTCCTTGTCCTATCATAGGATACTTAGCTTTTAACTTATAATACTCTTCCAGTACAAGACTTAGTCTTAACCTTTCTTTGTACTCAAGCATACGTTCAGGATCTTGATCTACATCTTTAAATTTTTTATCTGTATTTTCACTCATCACCATATCCTCAAATGCTTCTATATCATCTCTGCTTATCATGTTACTCCTTTTTATTATTGTTACTAACTTTCTGTAGTTCTTCTAATCTTTTATTCAGTTCTTTTATTTCTTTCTGTATATTCTCTATCTCACCGCAAATGCTCATGATCTTTACCTCCAGTCTAGCAATCCGCATATAGTCACTCATGTTTATTCTGTCCTGCTTTTAATACATCCTCATACTTGTTAAATAACTGTTCGAACTTCCACTCGTATAGCTGCTGCATACCCATGAGGGTGTTCATCATCTCATCATGTGTAGGCTCACGTTCACCGTCACCTATTTGTTTGAACACTGTCTCAAGGTCATTACATACACGCCAACAGTCCAGTATCATTGGCTCTAAGTCATATAGTTTAGCCATTAGAATAACTCCTTACTTTATGATACGATTTATACTTAGATCCTCGGTTATCAGGTGTAGTAATAGATACCTTCTGTAGTACCTTATTTGTAACAGACTTAAACGTTACAGTAGATAACTGAGCTTCCTTACTGTAGGCTATACGATCTAGTATTCTTGTAGCATCATAGCCATTAAATACAGTGGTAACAAATTCTTCTCTGGATGCTACTGTTTTATACACTTTAATTGCTCTACTAGGTATCATGGTTTAACTTCCTTTCCATTAATCTTTCTCTTCTCAAGCTTATAGTAGTTGTGTATCATAAGCTCACCTAGGCTAGACCCTCTTGTCTTAGCTATAGCAGAGATATACCATAGTACATCAGATAACTCATCAAGAATCTCTGTAGTACAGTTTACTTTCTTCCTTGTTTCATTAACCCTTTCACTCATAACTTCACCTAACTCAGAGCTAAGCCCAGTAAATAAGGTTTCTTCTGTAGTTCCTTCTTCAATGAAGTCACTAATAAGACGCTCATAAAGTTTACTTTCCATTCTTATTCCTCTATAATAAGGGTGAATAAGGAGGACCCGTAGGTCCCCCAAGGTTTTTTATTAAAGCAATAAGGCTTTACCTTCAGACATAAACCAGGAGGTAATATGCTTATCAGCCTTTAACTTAGGGTTTCTTTGTAGTGCATCTCGTATAGTGAAGGCAGCAAACTCTTTATTAGGTAGTGAGCTAAGATACTCTATAAAGTTCTTAGAAGTCTTACCTGATACTAGGTTAGCTAAGGCAGCACAAAGAGCATACATAACTACAGACTCTGTAGGAATAGTATTACACTTACCCTCTAATACTTCTTGAGGATCAGGCATACTATCAGCTACCTTAAGATACCCTAAGAAATCAGCCTTAACAGCTTCACCTACTTGACCCTTAATGGCCTCATTCCTTAGTTTATAAGGTAAACCCATCTTAATTAAGGTATCAACCCTCATCCAACCTCTTGGTGAAGCACAGGAATCTACTGCAGGATCAAACGTAGATAAGTTACCAGGCCTATTACGTAGATACCCTAAGATATACTCATGTAACCCCTTACTATTACCATAAGCTAAGAACTCAGTAATATCTTCATCAACATTAAGGAAGGTTACCCTATCTTTAAAGTGAGAAGGTAAAGGATTAGTACCAGCTCTATGACTCATAGCATTACCAGCACAAACAATAACTACATTATCATTAAGTTTATGCTCACCTAGATGCCTCTCATTAACCAACATAGCTAGTACATTAACATTAGCTGTGGGAGCCTGAGATATCTCATCAAAGAACAACAATACAGGTTTATCTGTTGGTGTATCTAACCAGAAAGGTCTAGCCCTATCATACTTTTTATTATCCTTATCTAACATAGGATAACCTGCTATCTCACCAGCATCATAGGAAGCTAAAGGAACAGTAACTAAGTGATAGTCATTTTCCTTAGCTATTTGTTCTACAATACTAGTCTTACCTATACCAGGTTTAGAGACTAACATGGGAACAATATTCCTACCATAGTCATTATCCTCTTTGTAACCAAGATTATACTTAATAACCTCAGTTACAATAGCCTTACATTCATTGATATTCATAGCATACTTCCTTTCTATTATACTATTATGCTTCAGGGTCTTTATTTTGTGCTTCTTCTATGTTAACACAAAAATACTTATTGAGAATACTAGGATCATCTCTGACTATATCATAAGCCATTCTAGCTTCCATAGTCCTCATACAATCTTCCATAGTACCTTCATAATCATAACTGACATGTATCTTATTACCACCTACCAGTATACTTACCATTACTAATACAGTACTAACCATAGTTACTTTCCTTTCTAGTTTTAACCTACATATATACTAGTTACTTATATATACTTTAGTTATATATAATATAGTATATCTTAGGGGAGGGAAGGGATTCTCCTTTTAATAGGGGACTATACTTTTTCAAGCATCTGTTACCTATGTTTCAAACGATAAACTGTGAGTATCTTGTTAGTACTCTTTCTAACAATTACACAGATACCGTTATAATAAAACCTCAGTTGTCCACCATACAAGGCTGACTTGTATTGTTTCCCTTTAGTTACAGCATCATTGATTTCTGATATATCAATGTTACGTTCTTCTGCCCTTGAATAGGCATGATCTGTTAACATGTATCTCATAGCTGTTTACCATTTATCTTTCTTACTTTGAATACGATAGATTACTGTATCTTCAACAGTGCAATCTAGTTCGAACTCATGTTCTTTACAACCTAACATTATTTTAGCTACCCTGCAGTACTCGTCACATGCCTTTAGGTTGCCTGAAAAGGACATTGTAGCGAAGGTAAAACCAGTACTGTCACTTAGATGTACACTGTAATTCATCTTATTACCTTTCATCATTTGGTTGGTAACGACCATAACTTAAATGGCCTTCACAACCATCTTCTTTATGCTCATTTAACATATACAAAGATTCAATTGCATCTTCTGTATTAGCGATATCTATGTATACAGTTTCAGATCCATCTGAGGATATTAAGGTTACTTTCTGAAGTTGCATCTTATTACCTTTCTGTATTGTGGTTCAGTTATTCAGGTCACAACCCGGGTAAACTCTCAGGTTTCGTTCCTTCAAGTTTACCCTTAGATATTCCCGATGTGGTCCTATCTAGGTTGTAACCAAGGTTTTATCAAGGTTATCTCAAGGTTTTTATCAAATTACCTCCCTATTAACCTGTGATTATCATCTTCCATGTATAACTCACCATAAATCTCCCCTGCAGAGTATTCTATGACATCATAGTGACCATCATGTACTGCCATTACCTGCACAACGTAGTGCTCATCATCTGATAAGGCTACCTTTACATAATCCCCTACTGCATACTGTTTAGCCGTAGGTAAGTCTTTCCATTCTTTAATCATTGTATATCCTTTCAAGATATAGCTGCCCGTAAGTGGACATGAATGCCCTCCCATTACAGGAGGACATGTAGTCTACTTAGAAATCAAAGTCATTAGCATACTCTGTAGTATCAGCTACATACTCTACCAATGCCTTCAGCCTAACAGCCTCAAGACAAACGTAAGGACGACCTGTCTTAGGGTGTTGTTTGTGTGAAATCTTAACATCACCAACAGAACCATTACCAATCATCTTACGTGATGATACTTCCATTGCAGCTCCATCTTCCCATACCATTGCTGGTGCTCCTAGGAATGCTGGGCGCTTCAATGTGAAGGTAGTAGTTCCCTCTGGTACAAGCTTAATGTTAGGCATAACGTCAGACCATGCTAGTGCCTGATCAGCGTTATCCGTAGCAATCTGCAACTCATACTGTGGTTTCCCACCATTATAACCAGGTACAGGCGCTACCACCTTAACCCAATTAAGAGTTACATCCGCCAATACAGAAGCTGTACCATTACGTGTGTCACGAGTTTCAACGAAGTTAGTCATGTTATATCCTTTCAAGATATATAAAGAGGATCTGCCTCATCAGTGCATGGAGATCACCCCATACAGACGCCCGAAGGCGTTTCGGCTATACTGTGTTAATTAATGCTACCATAAGGTATAATACGGCAAACATTCCTATTGAAGCCAGCAAACACATTATACCTATAGTACAGGTCAAAATTAGGTCGAATGTGTCATCGAAGGTACGTTGGCGTCTACGATTACGTCTAGTCATTGTGTTCTCCTTTCAAGAGATTAGTCATGCATTTCAAAGATGTGGTAAATAAGCCACACATTAATATTAAGAGCTCTAACCCTCCAAGTCACTCCGCTGAAGTTAAGATACCCGTGTGGTACACACATACGGTGCCACCGAGGCTTAACTTCGGTAAGCGATAATTCCTGGTAGTACCCTGATACACAACCATCACTCTCGGCCTTCCGATTAGGTGTCCAGGCTAACCAACAGTCAAAATGCTCAAAAGCATCCCACAAGAAGCCCTTTGGCTTAAGTTTGAGGTTAAACATAATAATCTCCTTTCACGAGATTGAGGATCAAAAGCAATCCACCGTGACACACCCATTACAGGTGTGCCCCAGAAGTTAGCTGTAGGTTGGACCGATATCCCGGAATAACTGCAACCGCATCCAGTCATCCTCGATATCCCATTCGGGAACAGTCCCCAGGTCTCCGCCCATTACACCGACATGCACCACTTGGATAAAGTAAGCATTCAGCTGACCACGAGACAACTCGGTCTCTTCGGTACCAAACCCTTCCCAGGCCCGCAAGACATTGAACATTAGCTCATCGAGATAGTCATGGTCAAACTCAGACACAGATTTCTCCGACACGAGGCGGCCACAAGCGGCCATCTTCGCCCGAGCAACACCAACTTCAATATCCTCGGATATCATCGACTCAAAATACTTTTTCATCACAAGCTCCTTTCAAGAGCGTTGAACGCCAAACCCTGGCGCAGAGAGGAGAGCAGAAAGCAAACCACCACAACCCAAACCCCCCGAAGAGAGCCGGGCTGAAGAAGCCAGCTTAGGCAGGAGCAACAGCACAGAACCACCGACCACCCCAAGAACCACGAACACCAAGGCGGCAGGACTCACCAGACCGAACAAGACGGCGAAGCTCAGCGACCAGAGCAGACACAGCAACAGGAGCCGAAGAGCCAACACGACAAACAACAGGAGAAGACGACCCCACCACCCAGACAAGGACGGAAGAAGAGGACGGCTCCCAACCGAGACGCTCGAGGACAACAGGACCACCCCAAGACACACGAAGCAACGGGGACAACGACACCGGAGCACGAACAGGAGCAGCAGGAACGACAGAAACAGGACCAACAGAAGCGAAGGCAGGAAGAGAAGAAAAAGAAAGCATAGGAAAACCCCACAAAAAGAAACGCCGAACCCCGACGCAAGGAAGGAACCAACACGGAACCCACGAGGACGCCCAGCCGGGAGGAAGCCAGACGCCCACGAAGACACCGCAGGCAAAAAGAAAAGGAACCCAGAACGCAGAGAACCGAAACCGAAAAGAAAGGGGGGACCCACCACGAAAAGAAGGGACGAACCCAAACACACACAACAAACGGACAAACAGACAAACCTAACCCAAGTACAACCCCAACCCAACTTAAAAAACAATACCCCCTATCCCAGTACAACCCCCATACCCTCCAGAGATTTTGCCCTCTTAAATTAAATTTGAGTACAACCTAAAAAATTATTTATTTTTTGTAGGGATTTAAGTATAATTAGTATAGTCCCTTATTAAAAGGATTTTTTTACTTTGTTATAGAGGAAGTTATAGAAGATGAAAGATAAATGGGTAAATAATATACTAGTAAGATTTATGAGATACTGTATTATGTGGTCTGAACACCGGAAGGCAATCAAAATACTTAATACACTATCTGACAGAGAATTAAAAGATATTGGACTTAACCGGGTAGATATTGATAGAATGGTCTGGTTAGAAGAAGATAAACAAGGTAGGGGTAAGGAAAATTAACTCCTCTGTATAAAAGCAACGGGCAAGGCCCTAAGAAAGCTTTGCTTGAAGGAGTTATTATTATGTTTGGATTACCTCTAGAATTAATTACAATGTTGGGCTCTACTGTGTTAGGTGGTGTTATGTCTATTTGGGGACAAAATATTAAGTCTAAACAAGCACAACAAGAAATGTTAATGCAACGCGCTAACTTTAATGCTAAACAAGTTAATACTGCCAGGAATGCAGGTAAGAATGATAAACACTTTGCGTGGACACGTAGGTTAATAGCCTTGTCTGCTGTGTTTGCTATCATAGTACTACCTAAGTTAGTTGCTGTATTCTATCCAGAAGTAAGTGTTATTGTAGGTTATACTGAAGTTGAAGGTGGTTTTGTTAACTGGCTCTTCGGTGGTGGTGATGTAGTTAAATGGCAGGCCGCTCAAGGTTTTGTTATAACGCCCCTTGATACTCATATTGTATCTGCTATTGTAGGGTTGTATTTTGGTGCGGGGTTTACTAAGTAACATGAGAGATAAAAGTATATCTATATCGTTTTTAGTGGGCATCTTATTCCAGACAGGAGCCTTAGTGTGGTATGTGTCTAGTTTGGCTAGTGCTATTGATCTTAATGCTCGTGACATTGGAAGACATGAAGCCAGGATTACCAATCTAACAACTATTATTCAGTCTCAGGCTGTAACCTTAGGCCGCATGGATGAGAATATAAAGTCTATTCGTGATATGATGGAGTCAAGTAGAGCTAAAAAATAGAGGTTAACCTAAATGATTGATCCATTTACAGCTATGGCTGCTGCTACTACAGCCTATAATGGCATTAAAAAGGCAGTTTCAGTAGGAAGAGAAATTAGCGCCATGACTGGTGCTGTTTCTCAGTGGTCTAAAGCAGTAAGTGACTTAGACTTTTTGGAGGATAAGGCTAAAAATCCTCCTATGTACAAGATGTTTGGTGACAACCAATCTAATGCACTGGAAATATGGTCACAGAAACAGAAGCTTAAAGAAATGAGAGAAGAACTTAAATCTCACATTTCTTGGACTTATGGACCTAGTGCATGGGAAGAGATAGTACGTATAGAAGCACAACAACGTAAAGAACAACGTGAGTTAGTTTATAAAAAACAAGAGTTCATAGATACCTGTATTAATTGGGCTGTAGGTATTACAGTGTTACTAGCAGGAGCAGGAGCCCTAATACTGGCAATGTATTTCTTGGGTGTAAAACAGGGGAAGTGGTAATGTGGTTTTTAGTTTGGTTTATGTTTTCAAGTGGTAATCTAGAAAATTATCAGCTTGGTCAATTTTCTACTGAAGTAGGTTGTCAAAACGCTTTAAAGGAGGCCAAGGTACTTATAACAAACAGTACTACAGTGGTATACTGCTTTGAAGTTGTACCTGAATAAGAAAAGACAGTACCTAGTAATTGATAACCAGATTATACTGCTGATTACCAAAAATAAAAAAATAGCAAAAAACTATATTAAAATTTTTTCGAGGAAAGATAATGGATAATATTAAATTACCTATAGCTTTAGTGCTAGCAATGGCTGCACAGCTTGCCGGGGGTGTGTGGTGGGTTAGTCAACAAGCAGCTACCATTTCAAACCTTGAAGAAACAGTTAACCAACTTGGTTCTAAAATGGCTATAGAGGATAACGTTAATCTTAGGCGTGACGTATTAGATAATTCTATGGAAATAGAATACGTTTGGGGTGATATAGAAGAGTTATGGGATGAGTTAGATGCTTTAACTCGTACTATTGCTAGGATCACTGAACTACAGCAGCGTGTAGCTATTATAGAGAATGAGCTAAAGTACATAAACCGTGACCATACAGATCTTATGGTTGAGTAGTAAAGAGGAAAGAGGATGGCAGCAAAACCGAATAAAGGCAAAGCAAAAGTTAAAGTAACTGCTTCAGGTAAAAGAGTTAGCTATGGTCAAGCAGGTAAAGCTAAAGATGGTAGCGCTAGAGTACAACCCAGCAGTAAGAAAGGGGATGCTTATTGTGCCAGATCTGCTGGACAGAAAAAGAGATCACCTAAGGCGGCCAAAGACCCTAATAGCCCCCTTAATCTGAGTCGTAAAAGATGGAAGTGTTCAGGAACTAAATCTAAGAGGTAACAGTATGGCTACAACTAAAACAAAGAAAGATGCTTGTTATAAAAAAGTAGCCAAAGCTATGCCTAAAAACTCTGCTTACCGATCAGGACATATGGCTAAATGCCGTAAGGTTGGAGCTAAAAATTACGGTAAGAGTAAGAGGAAATAATATGGCAGTACGTAAAACGGCTAAGGGAGCTTCACTTAAAAAATGGTTTAAAGAAGATTGGCGTGATGTTAAAACAGGTAAGCCGTGCGGCAGGTCTGGTAAGAATGATAAAAGAAAAAGCTATCCTGCTTGCAGACCTAAAGCGGTAGCATCAAAAGCAACTAAATCAGATGCAGCTAAGAAAACAAGTTCTAAACCAATTAAATGGTCAGTAACCCCCTCTGGAAAGAAAAGGAAAAAATAATGGCGTATGCAAAGAAAAAAGTAGTTAAGAAAGCATTTAAACCCTGTGCTGGTTGTAAATCAAAAGCAGCCTGTACCAAGATGGGTAAATGTTTAGCTAAGAAATAGTCTGGCACTAACTAAAAGTGCTACGCCACTCTCGTTACGTTGTTTATGCAGATGGAATTTCGCTACCTTAAGCTTAACACCGGGCAGGCGTCAGAGCTCGGGGTACTGGGTATAAACCATGCCTCGAGTTCCTTATTAGGAAACACTATGGATAACAAGAAGAAAGAAGCTAGGGCACAGTTGGAAGCCCTAAGAGAGTTAAAGAGAAGAAAAAATCTAAAAGATTACTCTGATAACTTTGAAAAGTTTTCCTCAGATCAAATTAGAATTATTACTAAAGATGCTACTAAAGGTTTTGTTCCGTTTGAGTTTAATGAAGCTCAAACTATTATTAATGAAGCTTTAGAAAAACAAAGAAAAGAAACAGGTAAGGTACGGGCTATTATTCTTAAGGCTCGTCAACAAGGTATCTCTACTTTTTGTGCAGGGAGAGTGTTTTGGAAGACTTACTTTCAACAACACACCAGATCTGTTGTGATGGCGCATGATAGTGCCACCTCAGATTCTCTCTTTTCAATGAGTAAAAACTTAATTAAGAATATGGAAAAAGGTTTACAACCTAAGTTAGAAAAAACTAACGCCAAAGAAATTGCAATTCAAACACCAGCTTACACAGACAAAGATGCAGTAGGGTCTTATCGACTCTATACTGCCGGATCTCCTGAAGCTGGTCGTGGTACAACCCCCACCATCTTACATGCATCCGAGGTCGCCTTCTGGCAGCACGATGCTAAGATTCTTGCGGGGCTATTTCAAGGTATATCTCAGGCCGATGGTACAGAAGTAATTATTGAGTCCACAGCTAATGGTGCTTCAGGCGAATTCTATCGTCTGTATCAGGCGGCAGCAGCGGGTGAATCTGATTACATCGCTATATTTATTCCGTGGTTTAAAACTGTGGAGTACCAAAGAGAAGTGCCAGAAGAGTTTGAATTAACTTTTGAAGAAAAAGATTACAAAGAAAAATATGAACTAACAGATGAACAAATTTACTGGAGACGGTTAAAAATCGTTGAAGGTGGAGTAGACAAGTTTAGACAAGAGTATCCTGCTAACGCAGAGGAAGCCTTCCTTGTATCTGGTTCTTCTGTGTTTAACCCAGAAAAGATTAACTCTTTCCTACCAGTACAACCAATTGCTCTCAGATTATATAATGAAGAACTAGGTTCTTTTGATGACAGCCCACGAGGTAACCTTGAGATATGGATACCGCCGGACTGGAAAGATAACTATATTATCGGAGCAGATGTTGCTCTTGGTGTTAAGCAGGATTACAGTACAGCTATTGTGTTAAATACGCAGGGACACATTTGTGCCATGTATAGAGATAACACAGTAGATCCTACACTCTATGGTGAACATTTGTTTTATCTTGGTAGATATTTCAATAATGCTTTGTTGGCAGTAGAATCAAACAGTATGGGTGTTGCAACCCTGCAAAGACTCAAACAAATGAGTTACATTAACATGTACTATGAAACTAAAGCTGCAAAGTTAAGCTCTGAAGAAGGACAAACGCCTGGGTTTAGAATGACACATGGTAGTAAACCTAGAGTAATCGGACAGTTAAAAAATGCGGTTGAGGAAGAAGATATTTGGATTCCCTCCAAGACTATACTATCTGAAATGAAAACTTATATATCTACCTCTTCTGGTAAAACAGAAGCTATTCAGGGTAGGAACGATGATACTGTTATGGCCCTTGCTATTGCTTGGGAAGCATACAGAACTAACATCGATAAGTTATCAAATCAAAAAGTAGATTGGAGACAAAAGAATTTTGTTAATCGTAATAATGAGGAATGGATTTAATGGCCAAGACAAGTAAACAAATAGAAGAGATCAGACAGCGCATGATGCAAGATCCTCGTCAGGCTAACTTTGCTGAAAGCATGATTGACCCTAATACAGAAGAAGGTCAGGAAAAAATTAAAAAGTTTCAGGCTGCAGGGGTTAAAGCTGCTGCAGAAGCACGAAGACAAAAAAGAGAAAGAGATGAACGTATTGCTGCCAAGGCTGCTGAAATGGCAGAAACCCTGGAGGCAATTAATTCTGTAGCTCAAGATCCCCTTGATATAATGAAATTGTTAATGCATGAAGCAATGGAAGAGGGTGATAGAGAAGAAGCATTTAAGATTGCCAAAGAGCTGGGTGAGTATAAAGCGCCCAAGAAAACTAGGGTTGAATCTGTTAATACAGACAGAGCTAGTGCTGATCTTAGTGTAGAAGAGCTAGAGGAACTAGCACAACTTAAAAGAGACTTGGAGGGTAACTAATGGCTATTTACAAACCATCGAAAGGTGTAAAACAAAAGAATGGCAAAGTTTGGGATCCTACTCTTAAGTCAAAGAACTCTGCTACCTATGCTAGAGATAACGAAGTAAAAATTAAAGAACCAGAGCTTGCTCGTGCTCACCGTGAAGAATGGCGGAAAGAGGGTAAAGACGGGCTGCACAGCTGAACCTCATGCTGTCCTTGGGTCCTGGGGTACCCGTGGTTCAAAAACCCCAAATAATTCTATACCCATGTGGGTTTGATTGATAGGAGGCCTATATGGGCGATTATATGACAGGTTACCGAGAAAAGGTAACTGATGAACAGCTAATAAATTTGGTTTCCACAGGAGTAGCTAATTCAGTTGGTGACTTCTTAAACTCTTCTGAACTATCAAATGATAGACTACAGTCCACTTATGAATACGCAGGACTCCCTGCTGGCCACCTAAGACCTAATGGTGTGTCTAAAATTGTATCTTCAGATACCACAGAAACTATTGAGGCGTACCTTGCAATTATTTCAGAACTTATGTTTAACAATAACAGGCTGGCAAAATTTAAGTCTTGGTCATCTTCACCAGCCGCTATCGCTGCAGCTAACGATGCTTCTGACCTGGTAAATTACACTATCTTTAAAAAGAATAACGGGTGGGAGCTAATGAATACCTGGGTAAAGTCTGCTTTGCTCTGGAAGAACTCTGTTATCCGTTGGGACTTTATAGAAGATATATCTACTAAATTCGAAGAGTACGACTCTCTTACTGAAGAAGCATTAGACCTTAAGCTGGCAGACAAAGACGTTGAAGTGGTGGGTGAATTAAATTTTAACCCTATGACTAACACTTACGAAGATGTAAGGCTAAAAAGATCTTATGATATGTCTCGTGTTAAGATTGAGAATGTACCACCAGAAAATTTTCTGATTTCAAGAGATGCAAGCAGCATTGAAACTGCAGCATTTGTAGGCATTCAAGTAGAAATGTCACGTTCAGATATCCGTAAGATGTATCCTGATATTGCAGAAGGACTTGAAGATTGGTCGGTACTTCCTACTACCTCTGAAGATTATGCTGTATATTCTCATGACGTAGCAGTGCGTAAGAGGGTTACGGGACAACCTTATTGGCAAGGAATGACAGATGCTGACGATGCTCTTGAAGCCAACCGTAACGTAGCGGTAACAGAATGCTGGATGGAAGTGGATCGTGATGGTGATGGTATTGCAGAGTTAAAACACTTTATTGTGGCCGGAGATATTATCCTGCACGAAGAAGATTGTAACTATGTTCCTCTTGCTTCTCTCAGCCCATTTGAAATTCCATATGAATTCTTTGGTTTGTCTGTAGCAGATATGACACGTTCAACCACTCTTACTTCCACTGCAATTCTTCGTGGTTTTGTTGAGAACACTTATCTTACTAACTATTCTCCTAAGCTGGCAGACCCTAACGTAGTAGACTTTTCTGCACTGCAAAATCTAAGACCCAAGCAAATTATTCCTACAAACGGAAATCCACAGGGTGCAGTATCTGATCTACCACCAAGCCCTATTAGTGCTGGTACAGTTCCTCTGTTACAACACTTACAAGTACACAAAGAACAAGCAACAGGTATGTCTAAAGCTGCGCAAGGACTTAATGACGAGCTTTATGTTTCAGGTAACAGTGAAATGAAGCTGAGCCAAGTAATGAATGCAAGTCAAAAGCGCATTCAACATATCGCTCGTAAATTTGCAGAGGGCGGATTCAAAAGATTATGTGATGGTGTATTTAAAACTATACGTGACAACATGGATGAAATTACCATCATGTCTGATCGGAGAGGAGAAATCCTTGATGTAGATTTAAAAAACCTTCCAGAGTGCATCGAGCTTGAAGTGGATGTTAACTTGGGTGAGAACTCTAATGCTAACAAAAGGGACAAGTTAATGCTGGTTGCTTCTCAATTAGTTCCTATGCTTAAAGAAGCGGGAGCAGGGAGTATGATTAAACCAGATGCCATTGCAACTATTGCTTTTGACTTACTTAATACTCTAGACTTAAGACCTGAAAATTATTTGCGGGATCATACTACAGAAGAGTTTATTAAGGAAGCAGAGCAGTTACAGAAAACCGCAGCCGAACAAGAGGCTAAGATTAAAGAGATTAATAACCGTGTTGAAGAATCTAAAGCTAAACAAGCAGAAGCTAACTCTGTTTATACTAAAGTTCAAGCAGATAATTCGCTTCAAGATAACATTAGGCAAACAGCTATTGCGCTTGATCGTCACAGTCAAGAATGGGCTCGCCTTAAAACTGCCGCCATTAAAGCGGAAGTTCCTCCTGAGCATTTACCAACTCCGGGAGATATGGACGAAATCATGATGAAAGCTGCTGAGATAGTTAAATCTATTGAAGCTGCCCCATCAGGTAACGATAACCAATCACTAGATGAAATGGTTAAGAAAATGGGAATTGATCCTGCTCAAGCAGCTCAACTCCTACAACAAGCTATCGGAGGAGGTGGGCAATAGCCCCCCTCTTCTACCGCACCTCTACCCGAAAGGATGATGTGCTTATAAGGTAAATTATGGAAAAGTACAGAGAATCAGGTGAGAAGAGGATGACTAAGAAGGTGCATCCTGACCGTCTATCACAAATTGCACTACAAGAAGCAGAGTTTGCTGCACACACTCGTAATAGCTTCTTTGATTCAGCCTACGGAGATATCCTAGTAGATTTCTTTATTGAGTGGTTGAAGACAGAACCTCACGAAAGTAAAAGTCGAGAGCACTTATATGCTTGTTCTATGGCGCTTGGAAGCGTTAAAGAAAAGTTAATTAGTATCGAGACTAAAGGACGTAATATTCCTATTATGGAAACGTTAGGTGAGGACAAAAACAATGATTAGAAGCAGTAGAGAATCAATAGATAAAGTAGTGAGTAACATTGAATCTTCAATTGACTACTTTATTAACCAACATATAGCAGACATTAATGGTTCGGCTCGTATTAGAAACGACGCCAACATTGTACGGGGCCTGGTCGAATATCGAGCTGCCTTGCTTAGTCTGCAAGAAGAGTATACTCCTAAAAAGAAAAGAGGTAATCCCAACTTTGGGAAAGATAACCCTTATCTTAACAAAACGGAGGACAATGAATAATGGCTGAAGAAAATAATTCTACCCAAATGGATGACGTATTAGATAACAGCAGTTCTGAAGATCAGATGCTTGCCGACATTCTTAATAGATCGGAAATACTCCAGGAAGCTGGTGTAGTTCCTTTCCCCGAAGAATCTCAACCCGAGCCTGAATTGATGGACTCAGAAGAAACAGGAACAGATGAAGACCTTGAAGCCCCTGTAGATTCTGCCGAATATGAAGATGATGTTGAACCAGATAATGAAGAAGAGGAAGACAGTGAAAAGGAAGACGGAGATGCTGAGGCTACCGAAGTTGAAACTTATGCACTGGATGACTTGGAAGACATTATGGTTACCCATAAAATTGATGGAGAAGAAGTTACTTTACCTCTATCAGATTGGATTGCTGGTTCTGCTACCAAACAACATCTCAGCAAACAAGGTCGTGAAATTGGGGAAGCTCGTAAAACCTTAGAGCAAGAGCGAACCCAAAAACTAGGTGAAATAGAAAACTTAGCAACAATTGTAGCTAACGAAGTTTACACTGAAGAAATGAATCATCAGAAAAAGTACCATGATATCTCTCAAAAGCTGGCAACAGCACAAAGAGAAGGGGATACTTATGAGATTGGTGAACTACTTCAGGAACAAACTAAGGCTCAAACTGAATATTGGAATGCCCGTAACAAGAGAGAAACACTTGCAACTCGGGTACAACAACAGCGACAGCAACTACAACAACAGCAATTTCAAGAATCAGTTAAACACTTTAATGATACTATCACCAACATTATTCCTGACTGGGACGAGACTATTCAACAATCTGTGCGTGAATTCGCATTGGAAGAAGGCTTGCCCGAGCAATTAATTAATGTGGTATCAGATCCTCAAGTAGTAAAATTTGTGGATGAGTTTAGACGATTAAAGAAAGGTATTGAAAGTGGCGCTAAAAAGCGTGCTAAATTACCTGCCAAGAAAATGCCTGCTAAGAAAGCTCCTTCACCAACTAAACGTAAACAAAACAAGGAAGCAACAGTTAAGGCTCGTGCATTCAAAGAGAATGCTTCTCCCGAGGATCAAATCGAGTTTTTAAAAAAGTTTGCTCCCACACGATAAGCCAATATTCGGCTAATATATAGGTATAAATAAAATGGCAACAGGACGTTATGGCACCTCAGGTGTATCAACACAAGCGGCTTCCGCAGTAGGCAACCGCTTTCCTTCGGGCGCATCAAGCGCAGCAGTATCCGAAAAAGAGGATTTGGCAAACTTCATCTCGATGATTACTCGTGATGAAACACCTTTCATGTCTTCTATCGGCAAAACAAAAGCTACTGGTATTTACCACGAGTGGCAAACAGACGAGCTCAAAGCTCCAGGTAACTCTCGTGTTGCACAAGGTGCTGACTTCGATGCAGTTACTCCAGATGGCCGCACTACTACTGGTGGTGATCACGGTGCTGGCGGTGGTGTAACACTTACAGACGCTGATCGTAACCGTTCACGTCTTGGTAACTATACACAGATCAACGCTAAAACAGTTGCAGTCTCTGGCACCAAACGTGCGGTAGACCAAGCTGGCGTTGCAGATGAGTACGCTTATCAGTTGAAAAAGCGTGGCACAGAAATGCGCCGTGACGTTGAGGCTGACTTGATTCACTCGCTGAACGTATCTACTCCAGGTTCCGCATCCACTGCAGGTACAATGGCTGGCGTATTCTCTTGGGCTTCCAACGTTGTTAACGTTGCCTCCACAGATGCTACAGATACAGCCGCCCGTATTTCTAATGCAGGTGTTACCGCTGCAGAGGCAGGTATTGGTGCTAACAACTTCTCAACTGAATCCACAGGCGCAAGCGTAGGTGAACTTGAGTTGTCTCATATTGATGAGATCATGCAAACAATCTACGAAGCTGGCGGTAAAGCTACTCGTGTAATGCTCTCACCAAAGAACCGCCGTACATTCTCTGCAAAAGCGAATGCTACAGGTTCTAACGTACGCCGCAACATCGATGAGTCCGGTAAACTGCGCCAAGCAGTAGACATCTATATGTCTGACTTTGGTGACGTTATGGTTGAACCAAACTACATCATGGGCCTTGCTGCAACAGCAACAGGCACAGGTGGTACTTCTGCTGATGCAGTATCTATTCAAGATGCGTTTGCTTTGGTATACGATCCAATGTGGTTCAAAATGGCCACTCTTCGTCCAATGCAGGAAGTTGACGTAGGTCAAAACGGTGACTCCACCGTAGGTATGTTCGTTGAAGAGACTACTCTTGAATGTTCTAACCCTAACGCTTGGGGTGTAATCGCTAACATCGGCGCTTAAACTTAGGAAAGGGGGCACCTTCGGGTGTCCTCTTTTACTATAGGAGTAATCAATGCAAGTTAAAATTACAGCTAACGCCAATGCCCTAGTGCTTGGTACTGATACCCTTATTGCTGCAAACAATGAGCTTTATACCAGACTAGAAACATGCCATGCAGAGGTAGATCCTTCTACAGGAAAAATTATTAAAGTACATATAGATCGTCCAGGAAACAATCATTATGATGTGTTAATCGGTACTACTGCAGGGACAGTACATAGAGTACAAGTAGGAGAAATTACAACAAGCGGAGGCTTTTGTACATATTTAGACTCTCTATAAATTAAGGAAACAGCATGGCAAAATGGACACACTCCTCAGTAACAGGAGACCTTACAGGTCAATTAATTACTGATACTAATGGTGAAAATATTTGGAAAGTTGAAGGCAACATTTCAAACACCATTGAAGAAGTTAAAAAAGAAAAAGAAGCAGGACGTAATAGGAAGTCACACTATCAAAAGATGTGTTCTATTCCTAACGTAATTGTATTAGAGCTTAATACTAAATATAACCTGGATATACTAGACCCAGAGTTTATGCATGATCCTGCTAAGAAAAAGAGATTGGTTTATTTGTTGAAAACAGAATATCCAGACTTACTAGTAATGACATAGAGGTTTATTATGGCTACATACGTAGAATTTGTAGGATCTGGTGATTTCACTGGTGATAACGCAGGAATGATTAGGGACTGGGCAAATAGAGAAGTCTCTGTCCTTCCCAACTCGGTGGTAACTAAATGTTCTGAGTACGCCGCAGACAAAGCTTACAGAACACTTCGTGTGCCGCCATTAGAAGTTACAAGAACCTACGTAGTAGAAGGTACGCAAGAAGAATTAGATGCGGCGGGAGTAGTAGGTATTTCTCCAGACATAGGGCCTAGTGCATTTCTTGGTGGCGGTTCTGTTCTTTCAATAAAAGTTCCTGTTGATATGATTGAAATCATATTTATAAGGAATGCCGATGTTCTTAATAAAAATCCCGGTATTGTATATAATGAAAAAGTAGACAACAGAACTTTTAATGATGGCTTTGGCCAAACAAAGGAATTTTTCTTTTATACAAGAATAGGTAATGAGATAAAGCTGCATGGTAACTTTAAAAGATTAGATGAAATAGATATACATTATTATCGTAGATTGCCCGCGCTTAACGCTAAATACTCAGGAACTTATAATAACTGGAAATCTGGATTAGGCACTATTGATATTGCAGGTACTGCTACTAGTTATTCTGCTGCAGTAGATAAAACCGAGGCTTCCTTTAACTCAAGATTAGCAGAAGATGCAGATTATTGGGTTGGATCTGAAGCCGCTCATTGGCTTAGAGACGAAAACGAAAGAATTATACTATTTGGCGCTTTGTTAGAAGTATTTATTTATCTTAATGATACTGAAGAAATTCAAAAGTATCAGATATTATTTGACAAAGAGTTAGACGAAGTTAACAAAGAAGAAACAAGCAGAAAGGCAAGGGGTGGAAACTCTGCGATATCATTTACAGGCAATGGCTTGATCTAAGAGGGTAATATGGCTTTTAAAGAACTAAATAATAAAACTACCTCTGCGGATGATGGAGGCAGCTTTGACTCCGGAGACAACGATCAATCGTTTACTGCAAGCGAGTCAGCATCAAATGCTTTGCAATCGGCAAATTCCGCTTCTACTGCGCTGACTGCTAAAGTAGCCGCAGAAACGGCAAAAACAAATGCTGAAACAGCACAAACAAATGCTGAAACAGCACAAACAGCAGCAGAAGCCGCGCAGGCTGCTGCGGAGCTCGCACTAGACACATTCGATGATCGTTACTTAGGAGCCAAGTCTACCTCTGGCGGCGATCCGACTGTAGACAATGACGGTAATGCACTAATTGATGGTGCATTGTTTTTCGATACAACAAATAACATTACAAAAGTTTACAATCTTGGTACCACAACCTGGTTAGAGATAGGTTTATCTGGCTCTGAGTTAACAAATGTAAATACAGTAGCCTCAATATCTTCGGACATTACTACTGTTGCAGGAATTAGTTCAGATGTAACTAATGTTGTTAGCAATAACACTAATATAACTACTGTTGCTGGTATATCAGCAAACGTAACCACAGTGTCTGGGATATCGTCAGATGTTACAACGCTTGCTGGAATCAGCTCAGACGTAACCACAGCCGCTGATAATGACGCTAATATAACTACGGTCGCTGGAATATCCAGCAATGTAACTACTGTTGCTGGTGTCTCGAGTGATGTTACTTCGGTTGCTGGGATTTCTGCTAACGTAACTAGCGTTGCTGGTGTTACTTCTGACGTTACAACGGTTGCAGGAATTTCTGGTAATGTTTCTACGGTAGCTGGGATTAGTTCAGATGTTGCAACTGTAGCAGCCGATGGTACAAACATTGGAACTGTTGCTGGCATATCTTCTAATATAACCACAGTAGCGGGTGATAGTGCCGACATACAATCCTTAGCCCTTCTAAGTTCAGAAATTGGTCTTCTTGGTGTTGCGAGTGTTATAACTGACATGAGCATTTTAGGGACTGCTGATGTCGTTAATGACATGAATGTTTTAGGCACTTCAGCAAACGTTACTGCGATGAATCTTTTAGGTACTTCTGATGTAGTTAACGATATGAATGTTCTTGGAACGTCTGACGTAGTTAATGACATGAATGTCTTAGGAACTGCGGCAACAGTAACTGCAATGAATCTCCTAGGAACAAGCGCAGTTGTAACGGATATGAGCATCTTAGGTACGGCTGATGTTGTGGCTGATATGAATGTTCTTGGCACAACGGCAAACGTCACAGCAATGAATGTTCTTGGCACCTCTGCCAATGTTACTGCAATGTCTACAGTATCTGGAAGTATTGCGGATGTTACTGCTGTTGCCGCTGACTCCGCAGATATTGGGACAGTTGCCACTGATCTATCTGGCTCTGACAATATAGGAACAGTCGCGGGATCAATCAGCAACGTCAATAATGTTGGCGG
>Ga0209199_1000643_pt1 | contig 47973 bp, 38 predicted proteins | sample COGITO_mtgs_1105_7_FD_184805 | JGI IMG/M metagenome (GOLD analysis project Ga0209199, IMG submission 184805) | Pelagic marine microbial communities from North Sea - COGITO_mtgs_110523 (SPAdes) (version 2) | ecosystem: Environmental > Aquatic > Marine > Epipelagic ... | reverse complement strand
AAAGCTCGACCGGCCTGATTGAACAATTCTTTTTACTAATTCAGGGCAGTTTACAGAATTGCATTTTTTTCCCTCACGCCCATAAACTGCAAAAGAATGCTGAAAATAACCTAAATCACCATTAGCTTGCCGATGATCTTTTAGTGAAGAGCCCCCTGCAGAAATAGCTTCTCGCAACACATCTCTTATAATTGGAATCAGTGCATCAATTTTTTTGCAGCTAACTTTTCCAGATAATCGCTTTGGATTAATACCTGCACGCCACAATGATTCACAGACATATATATTTCCCAATCCAGAAACTATTCTTTGATCCAACAATGCTGACTTAATTGGAGTAGTTTTACCTTTTAACTTTGAATGCAAATATGGAGTATTAAATTCATTTCCTAATGGTTCAGGGCCTAATGATTTTATCAACTTATGATCAAATAAATTTTTTGTGTCAATTAAGTCCATTGCTCCAAATCGACGTGCGTCATTAAAGCTAATACGTGCCCCATCTTGCATATCCAATATTACGTGATCATGCTTAGCCGGAGTAGAAGGTTTATATTGAAAATTCCCTAATAAATCGTCTGACTCATTTCCTGCATGTGAAATAGTCATCCGCCCAGACATACCCAAATGTATAAGTAACGTTTCACCACTATCTAAATCACATAAAATATATTTTGAACGGCGGTGAAGTCTTGAAATTTTTGTTCCAGTCAGCCTCTGAGACATATTTTCTGGAAATGGCCAACGTAAATCTGGACGCCTAATATCAGCATATCTGATTTTTTGACCCATCATTACAGGCTCTAAGCCGCGCATCACTGTTTCTACTTCTGGTAATTCAGGCATTTACGTTCACCATCTTTATTTTTTAAAAACTAAACACTAAATACAAGTTACGGAATAGCATGTATAATAGTTATTAAATTAATCTAATTAATATTCATTATTTTATGTATTTTTTAAATACAATTCCCAAAAATTCATTAAAGGAGGATTTGTTAAGGTGCCGCATTTCCACTTTTAAAATTAATAAGTATAAAGAAATTAAATTTAGGTGAATATGATGGCATCAAAGAATAAAAAAACTCATTTTGGCTTTCAAGAGGTTGAAGAAAAAGACAAAGCTCGAATGGTGCAAGGTGTTTTTTCATCAGTCGCTTCAAAATATGATATTATGAATGATGTAATGTCTTTTGGGATTCATCGTATTTGGAAAAATAGTATGATGGATTGGCTATCCCCTAAACCAAGACAAAAACTATTAGACGTTGCAGGGGGCACAGGTGACATTTCATTTCGCTTTTTAAAGAAAGCTCCTTCTGCACATGCTACAGTCTTTGATATGACACAAAGTATGTTGGATGAGGGACAGTTAAGAGCTGAGGCAGAAAAAAGAGAAAATCATCTAGATTGGATTTGTGGTGATGCTATGTGCCTTCCATTTAAAGATAATTCATTCGATGTTTATACAATATCATTTGGCATCAGAAATGTAACACATCCAGAAAAAGCTTTAAGCGAAGCTTACAGAGTTCTTCGACCTGGTGGACGTTTGATGGTATTAGAGTTTAGCCAAATTCCCAACCCATCAATGCAATGGGCTTACGATAGATACTCTTTTAATATTATTCCTCCGATGGGAAAAATTATTGCTAATGATTCTGAAAGCTATCATTATCTTGTTGAAAGTATAAGAAAATTTCCAAATCAACAAAAATTCTTGCAAATGGTAAATAATGCAGGGTTTGGTAACGCAAAATTTCGTAATTTAACAATGGGTGTTGCGTGTTTACACTCTGGATGGAAAATTTAAAATGCGTGGACCTCACAACATATGGCGGCTTATTCGAACTGGTGCTACATTTGAACGTACTGGGGCGATGCAAATTATTTTGGATAAGCTTGATTTACCGCCTTTACTAAAATTTACAATTCGAATTATTGGCAAACCCTTTAAATTATTGGGCTTAAAAGGTGATATACAATTTCCTCCAATAGTAAGAGCACTAACAGCTCTGGGGCCAGCATATATCAAATTTGGTCAAATATTATCTACCCGACCTGATGTAGTAGGCGCTGAGCTCGCAAAACAATTGAGCGTATTACAAGAAAGCTTACCTCCATTTTCTAGGGATTTAGCAGTTTTAGAGATAGAAAGGGATTTAGGAATTTCAGTTAATGAGGTATTTGAAAATATTTCAGAGCCAATAGCTGCTGCATCCATTGCACAAGTTCACAAAGCAATTCTTAAATCTACTGGTCAAACAGTCGCAATAAAAGTTTTACGACCGGGCATAGAAAACGCTTTTAGAAAAGACATAGATGCATTTTATCTAGCGGCTAATATAATTGAAATCTTATCTCCTAAATCTCGTCGCTTGAGGCCACTTGAAGTCATCGAGCATTTTAATTCAGTTGTACAAGGTGAATTAGATTTAAGGTTAGAAGCTTCAGCAGCATCTGAATTTGCGGCAAATACCATAGGTGATAAATTTCTATACATTCCAAACATTCATTGGGAAACATCTGGCAGAAGAGTCATGACGCTTGATTGGGTTGATGGGATTCCATTAGCTGATTTAAAAGCTTTAAAGAATTCAAAAACTGATATGGAAGAGCTATCTACTCGTATTTTATCAATGTTTTTAAGACATGCACTTCGAGATGGTTTTTTTCATGGTGACATGCATCAAGGAAATTTAAAGTTAAATTCTAAAGGTGAGTTAGTTATATTTGATTTTGGCATAATGGGTCGAATTGATGAATATACTCGTCGCGTTTATGCAGAAATATTAATGGGATTTATAAAAAAAGATTATAAACGCGTAGCAGAAGTTCATTTTGAGGCAGGTTACATATCCTCGGATCAAGACGTGGATTTATTTGCTCAAGCTTTAAGATCTGTTGGAGAGCCAATTTTTGGTCAAAATGCTGAAAATATATCAATGGCTAGACTTCTTTCACATTTGTTTGATGTAACTGAAAGATTTGGAATGGAAACACGCACAGAACTTATTCTTCTACAAAGAACTATGGTTGTTGTTGAGGGCGTTTCAAGATCATTAAACCCAGCTTCATTAGATATCTGGGAAGCCGCAAGACCAGAAGTTGAAAACTATATTAAAAATAATCTTGGGCCAAAAGCATTAATAAGAGATTTAATAAAAACAGCACAAACATTATCACATTTTGGGCCTAAACTACCTAGCTTACTAGAAAATCTCTTAACCACTGGAATTAGAAATAAATCTAATCATAAAAAGAATAATGTTAAAAGTAAACTAACTTGGGCCCTAATTGGGAGTGCCTCAACTACTTTAATCATTGTTATATTAAATCACTTTTAGTAAATTTATTTCTGCTAATGCAGCGTTTTCATATTCAATAAACCCTTGCTCAGCTTTCCAAAAACAATATGCCGCTAAGCGCCAATGATAAAGTGGGCCAAGCATATAATACCGGTTACGCAGCTGACTAGTAAGGTTCATTAAGAATTTTTCATGATCTGTCATAGAAAGTTTTCCTGAACCATAAACTTCATGCATGCCTGGAGAAAGAAACATCATAATATCTACAATTGGGTCACCAATAGCCGGGCATTGCCAATCAATAAGTCGCAACCCCTCAACTCCTAATATCAAGTTACCTGGCACTACATCAGTATGTAATAATACAGGCTCAATATCTGAAATTGATACATCTGGACATATCTTAATTAATTCATTTTGATGATATCTATTTAGCTTGTTTATAATTTCAAGCCCAGTTTGTTTAATGTCTGATGGCAAATTGGAAAGAATTCGCAGTCCTCTTGGGTATTTATATTTACGAATTTGAGTTAATAATTCTGATACAATGTCTACATCATTAGTCCATGTTTTACCCTTAATATAGTGATACATCAAAACTTCTCCAAAAGGCGTCTTGAAATACTTGTAGGGTTTTGGCGCAATATCAGAACTCTCAAGCCAAAGAAGGCATGCATACTCGGCATCTGGAGTATTATTAAAGAGTGGATTATTTTTCGTTTCTAAATATAGCTTACAAATTAAATCATTGTCTCCCTCTAGGCGCCATACTTTATTTGTTCGCCCCCCAGTTTGTCCATGCCATATATCTTGATCTGATATAATTCCTTGCATAATCAAATAAGTTTGTAATTGGTTTTTTATTTTATTGTTTAAATTCATTTTAAAATTTTACGTTAGTAATTCATGGAGCACAAGATTTTCACCTTTTAAAAGTGTATAAGCTAAATTAAAGAGTAGATGTGGCTCTGTGGCTCAACTGGATAGAGCAGCCCCCTCCTAAGGGGCAGGTTGGTGGTTCGAATCCACCCAGGGTCACCAAATAAATATAATGATTACAGTATCTTAAAGATTTCAAAAAAGTACATAATCCTCAAAGATCACCTAAAATGCTATGTACAAATCGTGTACAAAAAATGTAATTTAAAACTGATTTATATTATATTGGATTAAGCCGGAAATATAAAATCGATTGACTTAGATTATTATTAAATAATTAAATATGTATATAAATATCTCATCAGAATTAATATAAATATTAATTGGAATACATCATGAATATAAAAAATATTTTATTAGTTGCACTTTCAAGTACTCTACTGATTGCTTGTAGGGCTGAAATTGTAGAACTAGATATTAAAACCAAGGATGTATTTGCTGCTGTTGATGGTGAAGCTGGGGTAGTAGATTTTGAAGCAAAATTTAGTAATTTTGGAGAACTAGATGAGGAAGCAAGAGTCCAGGTTGAAGCTCTTGAAAATATTTTAACAAAATTTATGGAAATAGATGACTTTGAATTAGAGACTACAGATATGGGCTATGAAATCACTTTAGAGGGAGAAATGCCTATCACAAATAAAAGATTAGATGCTGCATATTATATTCATGTATCAGCTTCAGATATATTTGATGGCTATACGTTTTTAGAACTAAGGACGGGAGATAATTTTAATAATCTTTCAAATCAAATGTCAGCAATTAATTTTATGTTATCACCTGATGAATTTCATCCAACGAAGATAAAACTTAAAGGTAAAGATGTACAAATTTTGATACCTGCAACTGAAATTGATGGTAAAGCATATTTATTTTATGAAGGTATCGTAAATGGAAGAATTTCTATGAAATTCGAAGGTGGCGTTTTTGATAAAATAGGTGCTGGATTATTTTTGAAAGAAAATTAAATCAATAGTAAATTTAATTGGGTATGATTTACTTAATATGCTGACTTTTAATGAAAAATTTCACAAAAGAATATATACAAATCGTGTACAAATTTAAAAAATATTTGTATCTTATTGATTTTAAATAGAAATCAGATAAACCATTGTTCTCCTGAGGGACTGGTTGGCAGTTCAAATCTACCCAAAGTAATCGTTTTTATAATTACATCCCGATGCGTCTAAAAATAGTTATTATTGTACCAAACAAAATCTTAGAATCAAGGATGAAACCAGCATTTTTAATATAGTAACAATCAATAATTGATTTTTTACGAGTAGCTTTTAATCCTTCAGCATAACCAAGACGTATCTGAGAAAGGCCTGAAATTCCAGGCCTTATAATGTGTCGTCCGCGGTATTCCGCAACAGTTTCTAAAAAAATTAAAGCATGATCATAATAATCTGGTCTTGGTCCAATTAGGCTCATTTCCCCCTTAAGAACATTTACAATTTGTGGTAATTCATCCAATCGACTTCGTCTCAAAAATCCTCCAAGCGGAGTAATTCTATTATACTCAACAGGATCATTAAATTTTCTATCTATCTGACTGATGACTGTCATACTTCTAAATTTAAATGCATTAAAACGGATGCAATCTTTCCCCATTCTCTGCTGTACAAAAAATACAGGCCCTAAGTTATAAAACCTATTAAAAATAATTAATGTGATTGTCACCAGTATCATTATGGGTAATAAAATCAGACTAAAGAAAATATCAAATATCCTCTTACTAAACCAAAATAGCTTTCCTCCGGCTATAAACGAATCATTTCGTGGAAAGCTTTTAATGTTGTTATCTTTGTTTATCATATCAAATATACTGTCATTTCTTTCAAATATTTATGCAACAAAATATGTAGATACATTATGATACTAAATTTTAAAAGAATAAACATCACGATACACTCCTTTACTCTAATATTTAATACATGATAACTAATAATTATTTTTTAGAAAGACCGCACTGTGAAAAACGATTTGAATAACTTACAAGATGAGATTAATTTGAAAGAATATTTTGCTACGTTTTGGGCATACAAATTCGTTATAATTATCACAACTATTATTTGCATAATATATGCGATAACATTCATTAGTGATGAAAAAAAATTGTACCAGGCTAACGCTCTTTTTAAACTTGATATCGGTGAAAAATCCTCAAACATATCATTAACAGATCAAATGGATTCACTATCCTTATTAATGGGCGCGGGAAGTGGAAAATCTGGATTAACTGGTATTACAGAGCAATTTCAAGGTAGAGTATTTATAGAGGCAATAAATGGTCAGCTTGATTTAAAAAATGATTTATTCTTTAATAGTTATAATAAAGATTACGTTGAACCTGTTTATCGTAAAATATTAAAAGATTTAATTGGCATTACAAATATTAAAAAAGATGAAAATGAAATAATATGGCGCTCAATAATTAAAAAATACAAAAAATACATATCACTTGAAATTACTGAAGCAAAAAACCTAAGACTTTCTGTAATTCACGAGGTCCCGGAACGTTCATCCCATATTGCAAATGTTATTATGCAGGCCCTAATAAAAGAAAACGAAGATAAGCGTGCATTATCTTCAGAAATGCAACTTGATTATCTATCCACAGCTTTAGCTGATGCAAAGGCTGACTTAGAATTTTCTCAGAACATGGTAAAAGACTTTACTTTAGAAAATAGCGTAACATCAGTTGAAAAATTTGGTATTAGCACGATAAAACTAGAGCAAACTAGATCTCAGTATTCCAGAACGGTTGATTTATACGATGCCGTGTATCAAATGAAGAATATTTTGATAAAAAATCCTAATAACCCAAAAAGCTATGCTGAGCTGAAATCAAAAAATCCAATCGTTGATCAAGTTGAATTTAGGCAGTTATTTGGATTAAGCGAAAATATCAGTGAATGGAGTTGGCCAAGTGTTATTGCAGTCTCTGACATTTTGGAAACACTAGATGAAAGAAAGATTCGTCTTAAATCAAACTTGTCTATCGCCCAAATAAAAGCTGAAAGTTTAGCTAAAAATGTTGAAAAATTTGCAACATTGGAAAGAAATTTAAATGTCTCACAAGCCGCATACACAGTACTCTTAGAGCAAGTAAAAACAAATACATTGCTTACTGGTTATCAACCCAACCAAAGTGAAATACACGAATTCGCAAGCACCCCGATCAAAGCAATTCATCCAAAACCATTATTAATTCTTCAAATATTTACAATGATTGGAATATTTATTGGGTTGTGCCTTTCATTAATTTTATCAAGAATCAAAAATGTATATTTTACAAGATCAGTAATGATTAGTGAAAGCCGCGCCAATTATTCTTACAAAATAAATATTTTAAAAAAGCTCCGCAATAAAACATTTCAAAAATTAAGTAGTATTAATAAAGACAAAAATAAATCAGTATTTAGAAATTTAATAATTCAATTTAATAAATCCGGTAAAAAAATAATACTATTATCAAATTTTGATTCTAAAACTGATAGCTATGGTTGTGCAAAATTTTTATCTCTAAACTTTGATGGTAAAGTAGCCTGCGTTAACTTTTCTAAGCCAACTGAAATAGTTGATAATGAATTTAAAGACCTCAACAAAAGTCAATTTCAAATAAATAATATTTTTGGAAGTATAAGTGAATTAGCAATTCCCTCATGCCCTAATCCCATTAACTTTCTGTCTAAGAAGACAGCTTACGATGAGTTACACCAACTAACCAAAATTTTTGATATTGTAATTTTAAGTGCAAACAATAATGATGCTTTCAGTTTAGCAAATGTTCTACACAATGATTCAATATTCCACGTTGCTCTTGCAAGAAGAAAAAATACAAAACAATATATAATGAAAAACTTTATAAAAAATATACAATTGGAAGCTTTATTACATGATTAAGATTTTCAAAACACTTCTTTTTATAACTGGTGTTCTTTTATTAACCTCGTGTGACCAGATTCTAGAACCAGTAAAATTAAGTCAGTCATCTAAAAAAATAGAACTTGGGGTTGAAGCACAAGAGACCTTTGAAATAAAAATTAAAACTCTAACACTTCCAATTGCTAAAAAACTTCAATCTTATCCATATAAGAGAAGAATCATGGTTAGCGGTAAAGGCTCAATTGCAAACGTATACGATGAAGAATCATTTTTAAAAGCAAATTTACCACCAGCTTCTATCGGAAAAAAATATTTAATTGGCATAGGCGATGAGTTATCCTTTGTGCAGTTTATAGATCCAGAATCTCAAATGATGGAGCAAGCCGCCGAATTAAAAAATCTTACTAATAAGGATTTTCTGGTTACTTCAACTGGGCGTGTAGGATCGGATGGTAGTATTTTACTTTTGGGTCTTGGTCGCATAAAGGCTTTAGATCGGTCACTAAATGAAATACGCCAAGAAGCTCGTAACATTTTAATAAGAAATGGCTTCACACCAAATTTTCAATTGGAAATTACTGCATTTAAAAGCCGCAAGGCATATATATTTACCCCAAATAAAAGTAGTGTAATTCCTATTACTAGTAGACCCACATCATTAAGAGAATTGGTGGCTGTAGGTAATTATAGTGTTGATCCTACCATTATAAATCGAGTTTTGTTAAAACGAGGGACAAATACATACAATTTAAGTAATGCTGAGCTTTTTGATAAAAAACGTTCCGATATATATATTTACGATAAAGATCAAATCGAGGTAGAAGCTTTCAAGTACAAACCCGGCCAAGTCTATGCCCTAAGTGCTGGAGTAGCTGCTGCTATAATCCCAATCAGGCCAGAAATACGTGAAACTTTAGCAGATGCAATGTTTTCGCCAGGTGGTCCGCTCTCAAATATATTAGCAAAAAGATCAGGAGTTTATCTTCTACGTGGCAGTAAGCCAGTTACAGCTTATCATCTTGATGCTCAGGATGTTTCACGCATTTTTGTAGCTTCTGAAATGGAATTACGGCCAGACGACATTATATTTGTTGCACAGCGCCCAATTATATCTTTCTCAAGACTTTTATCTGAAATTACACCGCTCAGAATTCTTCTAAGAGATATTCAAGAAGATAATATACCATAGATTATTGCTTGAAGTATTATATCAAAATGATATGATATACTAAATTTGATATTTTCACATGCCAAAAAGAAATTTTTATGACAATTTTTAAGAGAAATATCTTTTTAATAAAAATTTTTTTATTTATCGTAACAGGTTTAGTCCCAGCTAACAGTGAAACAATAAAAATTGATATTAATACAGCTCTTGAATATCAATCAAAAAAAACGTTTACAAAATTAAATAATATAAGATCCACAAACATAAATTCGAACTATAAATCAGACAATTTACATTCAAACTTATCTATATCTAAAGGTAACAATAATTTTAACTTAGATGACTCATTTATTAATTATAAAGCTGGAAATTTAACTTTTGGTATTGGTAAAATTAATCGAAATTGGTCATATTCAAAAAATACATCTATAATTCTTTCATCAAATTCTCGGCCCCCTACTTCAATATATTTTAAAATTAACGAAAAAAATAATTCAAAATTTCCAACTTTAGCCCTAATAGGTCCATGGTCTTTAGAAATATTTAATGCCCGCGTTAATTCTAAAAACTTACAAAGATCAATGCTGCTGGGAACAAGAGCTACTATAAACCCAGTCGAAAATTTACATATTGAGTTTTTTAAAACTTCCCAATGGGGTGGGAACAAGTACGATAAATCATTGTCGAGTTTAAAAGCAGCATTCTTAGGGAATACAAATGAAGGAAGCTTTTCTGATATTAATCAAATGGCAGGAGTTGGCTTTTCATATAATATATCTGACTCAAAGTTTCCATTAAGATTTTACACTCAGGTTGCCGGAGAGGACGAGGCAGGCGGATTACCGTCATGCCTTATGTATATGGCAGGTTTAGAGTGGAATAACACAATTTCTCACCAAAAATTTAGCTTTAATTTAGAATTTATAGATACTAGAATAAATAAATCGAGAAATGGCTTCTGTGGCCCTAATACTGCTTACAACAATAGTATTTATGAGTATTCTAATTATGGTGTCGTCATGGGTGCACCAATTGACACTGAAAGCAAGGAAATTCTGCTCGCTGCATCAACTAAACTATCTTCAAATTTACAGTTTAAGTATTCTCTGCGGAATCTTTTACTAAATGATGCAAATTGGAAAAATCATCGATTATCATCATTACGACAACATGGCCTTATTAACTCCATCGATATGTCTTGGAGTAAAGGTATTTTAAACCTTAGTAGTGGTATAGAGTATCAAGATATGACGTTAGATAATGCAGATATTAACAATGGTTTAAGCTATAACTTAAAAGTGGCTCTTAATTTCTAGCTCTCAAATTTTATTTATTTGAAATGGTAGTATTTTTTATACCAATCTACAAACGAACCTACGCCTTCTTGTAATGAAGTATTTGGTTGATATCCCGTTAAAGATTTTAAAAGCGATGAATCGGCCCATGTAATCGGCACATCTCCTGATTGCATAGGCATTAAATTACGAACTGCTTTTTTTCCTAACGATTTTTCAATTACATTTATGAAACTTGATAGTTTAATAGATTTAGAATTTCCAATATTCACTGTACGAAATGGGGCGACAGGTGAGAGACTATCAATACTTCTATCAACAGATTTAGAATCTCTAGGAGGAATTATGCCAATTAATAACCATATTGCGTGAACCAGATCATAGACATAAGTAAAATCACGCTTCATGTCCCCATGGTTATAAACATCAATTGGGCTGCCATCTAATATTGCTTTAGTAAACTTAAAAAGAGCCATATCGGGACGGCCCCAAGGACCATAAACAGTAAAAAATCTAAACATCGTTATTGGAATATCATAAAGGTGAGAGTAACTATGTGCTATATTTTCAGTTGTTTTTTTTGTAGCAGCATAAAAAGACATTTGATGATCTGTTTTATCTAATTCTCTGTAGGGTATTTCATCATTAGCGCCATAAACTGAAGAAGTTGAAGCAATTAACATGTGTTGAGGCGGATGGATTCTAGCAGCTTCTAGCAGTTCAAATGTACCAATAATATTACTCTCTAGATATGCTCGTGGGTTCTCTATCGAATATCTGACTCCAGCCTGAGCGGCTAAATGAATGACAATACTTGGTTTTTCTTCTTCAAATATTTCTTTCAAGAAATTTGTTTTTTCAATCATTGTGTAGACAGCACGATATTCGCTGAAGTTTAAAAGCATTTCTTCACGTGCTTTTTTAATTTTTACATCATAATAATCACTAAAGCAGTCAATACCAATCACACGGTATCCAGCCTCAAGTAATAATTTACTTATAAAAAATCCAACAAATCCAGCAGAACCCGTTACAATTGCAGTTTTCATATCAATATTTCTCAATCTATACCAAAGACATCTCGTGTAAATACTTTATCACTCACATCTTTCAAGTTAATACTTATTCGATTTGCAATAATGACATCTGCTTGCATTTTAAAATCTTCTAAGTTTTTCACCACACATGAATTCCAAAAATTCTTTTCATTAATTACTGGTTCATAAATTATAATTTTTATACCTTTTGCTTTAAGGCGCTTCATAAGACCCTGAACAGATGACTGTCTAAAGTTATCGCTTCCTTCTTTCATAACTAATCTATAAATCCCTACTATATTTGGGTTTTTACATATAATTTGGTCAGATAAGAAATCTTTACGAGTACTATTTGCATCAACAATTGCTCTTATGAGGTTTTGTGGAACATTATTATAATTAGCTAAAAGCTGCTTAGTATCTTTCGGGAGACAATAACCACCGTATCCAAATGATGGATTGTTATAGCCTGTTCCTATTCGTGGATCCAAACATATACCTTCTATAATTTGCTTAGTATCCATTTCACCAAACATTGCATAACTATCAAGTTCGTTAAAAAATGCCACCCTCATCGCTAAATAAGTATTTGCAAATAGTTTAATTGCTTCAGCTTCTTTTGGGTTAGTATATTTAATAGGCACATCAGATTTACGAGAAGCATCTAAAAGTAAGTGAGCAAATATCCTAGCTTTTTCAGATTTTTCTCCAACTATTATTCGAGAAGGATAAAGATTATCGTGTAGAGCACTCCCTTCACGTAAGAATTCAGGTGAAAATATAACCTGTGATGTTTTATATCTATTCCTAATGGAATCAATAAAACCAACAGGGACCGTTGATTTTATCACAATTTTTGCTATAGAGTTTACCTTAAGTGCTTGTGAGATCACAGATTCGACAGATGACGTATCAAATGAATTTGTATTTGGATCATAGTTGGTTGGAGTGGCTACAATAATAAATTCTGCATTTGCAAATAACTCATCCTTTACTAATGAAGCTTGCAGATTTAAATTTTTATTTTTCAAAAAATCTTCAATATCTTTATCAACTATAGGACACTTACGAGAATTTATCTCCTTAACACGCTCTTCATCGATATCCATTGCTACAACTTCGTGCTTCTGTGCTAAAAGAACAGCATTGGACAAGCCAACATATCCTAAGCCAACAACTATTATCTTCATATTTTACCTATTTGTATATTATTTTATATTTTATAAAGTGATGTTCTAATTTAAAATTATTGCCTTGAATAAACGTCTTCATAACGAATTATATCATCCTCTCCTAGATATACTCCAGTTTGTATCTCTATTAAAACTAATGGAATTTTTTCAAGGTTTTCCATTCTGTGTATAGCACCAAGTGGTATGTAAACTGATTGACCTTCATTTACTAATTTTATCTGACTGTCTATTGTTACTTTTGCTTTTCCTTTTACAACAATCCAATGCTCACATCGGTGATGGTGGCTTTGCAGGCTCAATGCAGCTCCAGGTTTAACTATAATTCTCTTAACTTGAAAACGGTTTTGTATAATTAAACTCTCAAAAGATCCCCACGGGCGATGATCTTTGGGGAAGTTTTCAGCTTGATGTAACTTATTCTTATTTAGAAATTTTATAACTTTTTTAACATCTTTTGCGCAATCTTTCTTTACAACCAAGACTGCATCAGGCATTGCAACTGCAAATATATTATCTAAACCTAGTCCAACAAGATGTTGCGTATCATTCTCTGAACGTAAAAGTACATTCTTACAGCCAATTTCAGTCACATTTTCGGATTTAGCGATCATATTTTTACCCATTTTTTGATCTTCCCAAACGGCATTCCAGTCGTATGGGTTTAAAAATCCTCCATGTAATATAGCTACAGCAATATTTCTTTTAGGAAACATTACTACCATTTCAAAAGAAATATTTTCAACATAACTCCATTTAATTGGATCTAAACGGCAAAAACCTAAATCGTCTATAGCGTGGAAAACCGAATTTTTTACAGATTTCATTAATTCTTGTGAATATGTTTCAAAAGCTTTTATGACGCTTGATGCGCTAAACATAAATATTCCCATATTCCAAAGATAATTTCCCCCACTTAACATACCCTCTGCAGTTTCCGTGCTTGGTTTTTTTATAAAATTCTTCAAATAGCCAAATGATGTCGAAGACTTTTTTTCAAATTCCATGTAGTCATAATTTGTATCAGGGTAAGATGGTTCGACACCAAATGAAACAATTTGACCATTTCCCGCCTCTAAAATATTGATAGAAATAGTATTATAGAAATTTTCTTTATCATTAAAAATAAGGTCCGATGGAACAACAATAAAAATTACATCAGATTTTTCTTTCATACCATAAATGCTTGCGGCCAAAATAGCTGGGCCAGTATTTTTCCCCTCTGGTTCAATTATAATTGCACCAGCTTTGATATTTAATTCATGTAATTGTTCAGATACAATAAATCTATAATCAGAATGGGTTATGATTAATGGCAATTCAAAATTTACAATTTTAGTTTTTATAAATCCTAATACCACTTTTTGAAAAATACTTTTTTCGCCCATAGACTGAGAGAATTGTTTTGGATATGATTTTCTAGATAATGGCCAAAGCCTCTCCCCATGACCCCCAGCTAAAATCACTGGAACAATTTTTTGCGCCATAATAATATATTCCTTTAATTTTTATATTTTTCTTCTTTTAAATACTTCTGTTTCGATCAACTTTATCATTTTTGAAGATAGAGCTTTTCTACAATATTTTTTTGCGGCTTTAAGGCCATTTCTAGAACATTCTTTCATAAAATGAGAATTTCTGTTAAATTTAACCAATGTTTCAACTAAGCTATTTTCGTCTTCAGACATAAAATCCAAACCGACTTTTTCTTTTAAAACAATTCTTCTGGATTCTCCTCTCACACCAATTAAAATTGGCACCCCCATCCCCATAGCCTCGAAAAGTTTTGATGGAATTACTTGTTGAAATAATGGAGTATTTTTAAGATGTATTATTGAAATATCTAAAATTGACCAATATTTTGTAATTTCTGATCTTGCTACAGTATCTATGAATTTTACATTTTTAAGCTTTAAGTCTTGTGCTTTTTTTACGAGATATTCTTTTTTTGCCCCGTCACCAATAAACACAAATATAAAATTATTTAGAACTTTTTTTTCTTGTATTATCTTAGCTGCTAATAAAATAGTTTCTAAAGAATGTGCAAGGCCATGAGTACCAATATACCCTACTATAATTTTGTCATCCCACCTGTGTTCATTTATTAAATCTAGGTTTTTTTTGACTAAGTTAAAATCTTCAAGATTAATACCATTGGTGATTACATGTATTTTATTAGAATTAATATTTCTGTTAATTAGATTTTTTTTAAAGGATTCAGTAACACATATAATTAAATCAGCTTTTTTATATAAGTAGACTTCTAATCTTTCTAAATATCTAAGTAGTCTTTCATTTTTCATCGCTCCCACTGCTCGAATTGATTCAGGCCATAAGTCTCTTAATTCAAATACCCAAGGAATGCGTTTATATTTTGAGATCAAATACGCAGATATAACTGTAAAAAATTGTGGTGATGTTCCTATAACTAAATCAATCTTACGAATAAAAAAACTGGCTAAAAAACTGCTTATCATAAAGCTAATATAGTCAATAATTCTCAGTCCAAAACCTTCATTTGGTGATATAAATGTCCACACTCGGACTACTCTTATTCCATCAATATTTTCAGTTTGCCAAAGTTTATTTTTATACCCCCCTATTAGTTTACCTCTTGGGAAGTTTGGTGCGCTTGTGACAACAGTTATATTATGGCCTAATTTTACCCACTCTTTGCAATGTTCAAATGTCCTTATTGCAGGGGCATTAACCTCTGGTGGAAAGTTGTCTGATAAAAACAATATATTCATTATTTTTCCTAATTTAAAATAGTGTTTATAGTCTTTTAGAGAAATATATTATGTACGCAGTTTTAATGAATTATCCTAAGACAAAGCACCACAGAAATCTAATGTCTCAATTTTGTTTAATTTAAATAAAACATCTTTCTCGAGAAACTCTTTGTGTTTGACTAAAACTGCGATCACGTCAGCATTTGTTGTAATTTCTTCGAGAGTGGCATTATTTGGAACGTTATCTATATTAGGTTCTATGCACATAAGATTATATCCAAGTTCACGTAATTTATTATATACTTCTAAAGCCGGAGACCCTCTCATATCATCAATATCAGCTTTAAACGTAAGCCCTAAGCAAGCGATTGTTATTTTTGAATTCAATTTTGATGCATCAGTATTCTTGATAATTTGTTTTACAACCCAATCTACTTTTTTATGATTAACTTGACGGGCTACCTTCATCAATTGAGAATTTTCAGTATTTTTAGAAATTAAAAACCATGGGTCAACTGCAATACAATGGCCTCCCACTCCAGTTCCTGGTTGTAATATATTTACTCGTGGATGTTTATTTGCAAGTTCAATTAATTTCCAAATATCAACACCATTTTTATCACTCAACATCGATAATTCATTAGCAAATGCAAGGTTTACATCCCGAAAACTATTTTCAGCTAATTTGCACATCTCTGCAGTTTCAGCATTTGTTTCATAAATCTCCCCTGTCACAAACAGTCGATAAAAATCAGCAGCCATTTTTGCCGATTTATTACTGCGACCTCCTACTATCCTATCATTTGTAATTAATTCTTTTATGGCATTTCCAGGTAAAACTCTTTCAGGGCAATACGCTATAAAAAATTCACTCTTATTTAGACCTGATTGCAGAAGAATATCTTCAATCATTTTTGTAGTTCCGACTGGCGATGTTGATTCTAAAATTACAAGATCACCAGTTTTTATAAATTTTGAAATTTCTTTGGCTGCATTTTCAACATACCTTAAATCTGGATTGTTTACTCCTGCTTCCTGAATTAGTGGTGTTGGCACACAAATCATGTATATATCAGATACTACAGTCTCAAATTGCGCAATTAAATTTTTCTTTTTAATCGCTGAAATTAAAACTTCATTAAGTCCAGGCTCAACTATATGTGTTTCACAATTGTTAATTGTTTTTATTATATTTTGATTTATGTCAATTCCAGTTACAGAGAAGCCTGCATCTGCAAGCAAAGCGGCAGTAGGTAAGCCTATATACCCTAGGCCAAATATACAAACAGACTTATTTTTCATTTATTCTTCCTTAATCAATATTTAGATTTAATATGAAATTGACAATTCTAGAGCTAGCCTGACCATCTCCATATGGATTGATTGCTTCACTCATTTTTTTATAAGCTTTTGGCTGTTCAATTAGTTTAGTCACTTCATCAATTATATTTTTTTTGTTTGACCCAACTAATTTTATAGTTCCAGCATCAACACCTTCCTGACGTTCAGTAAGTTCACGCATTACGATAACCGGCTTATCAAAAGCTGGCGCTTCTTCTTGTATTCCACCACTGTCAGTTAAAATACAAAAACAATATTTTAATAAAAAAGTAAAATTTTGATACTCTAGGGGTTTAAGTAAATGTATATTTTTTATATTATCTAATTTGTTTTTAACTGGTTTTACAACATTAGGGTTCAAATGAACTGGGAATATAAATTTTAAATCAGAATATTTTTTCGCTAAATGTAATAATGCGGAGCATATCTCATCGAACCCATTGCCAAAATTTTCTCTACGGTGTCCAGTGATAAGTATATACTTATTTTTTTTAATATCAAAATTTAGTTCTTTAGAAATTGTTGTATGAATTTTTTTTTCATATAACATATCACTAGATATCTTTTCATTCATCAAACATAATGAGTCAATTACAGTATTCCCGGTAACTGATATATTTTCTATTTGAACATTCTCATTTAATAGATTTTCCTGATTTTTAAAAGTTGGTGCAAAATGCCATGTAGATAACCGTGTAACTATTTGGCGATTTATTTCTTCTGGGTATGGGGCCATTCGATCATAAGTTCTGAGTCCAGCTTCAATATGTGCAACTGGTATATTTAAGTAAAATGCAGCTAAGGATGCGGCCATTGTTGTTGTTGTATCACCATGAACAATTACAATATCTGGATTTACTTCTAGATATACATGTTTTATTTTTTTTAATATTAAAGATGTTAAATCATTTAAATCTTGACCTTGCGTCATAACATTAAGGTCAAAATCTGGCTTTATTTCATAAAGATCTAATATTTGGTCAAGCATCTCTCTGTGTTGAGCTGTTACACACACACTTAATTTAAATAAGCTTGGAAAAGACTCAAATTCTTTTATCAGTGGGGCCATTTTTATAGCTTCAGGCCGAGTTCCAAAAACAATTAAAATATTTTTATGTTTCATATTAATCCTAACAGATGTTTACACAACAATTTGACTTTATTAAATCAATTGATATTTTTTTACTTTGAATTCGTTTTCCAAACTCAGGAGAGTAAAAATTATCTTCCAAACGTCCATTTGCATTTTCAATTATAAAAGTTAACTCCACATCAGAATGAGAGCAATAAATAATAAATTTATTATCTAATAACTGCACAACATCTACAGATGGATGAAGATGGTAATTTATAACTGCATGATTAAACTTTCCATATATATTATCAATTATAGATATTTTTTTTTCGGAAAATACCAATGATCTTGAGTGTGTAGTTTTATTCATGAATCGATGGTAGCCATCATGTGAACAAGATATGTTTATTTTACCCCCCATATGGTGGGTATGCAAATTATACGGGTTAGCTCTTTTTGCAACCCTAAACCCTGACCAAATTTCTGTCGAATTCAATCCATTAATTTCAACAGTATTGTGACTTCGTGTTGAGCGTTCAAGCCTCCTTAACTTGTTATTTTCATATGTCGATGTACCACTATTCACAAATATTCGTTCTTTCAATACTGATAGTTCGAATGATAAAGTATCAGCATGAGCATGCCCGGGTTGATAATCAGGGCCAACATGGCCAACATCCATGATTGCAGAGAATTTATCTGAATTTAATCTGATATATCCTGTATTAGAATATCTTTTAAGACTTATACCAACTTTCTCAATTGGATATTTTTTTTGAACAATATTTAATCTCTCTGCATATAGAAAAAGCTGCTCATAAGTACTAGAAATATCAAAAGACGAGTCGTTAAAAAAAGCAATCTGACCATCAGGGTGCGATAGATCTTCAAGCCAACTAAGCATTTTCTGAATAAAGTTTATCAAGTTTTTAGAAATTTTTTCCTCATATAAATTATCTAAATTAATGATATCTAATATATCCTCAAGAATTATTGAATGATACATTGGACTTCGCTCAAAATGCCCACCATCCTCGAGTACTTGCTCTTCTATTTGTGTTTCAAGAATTTTACACCCAATTTTAAACCATCTATTAGCCTCTGGGCCATCCAGAAAATACCCCAAGAAAATTAGTGCTTTGGCATTTGCAAACAAGTGATTTCCTAGAATATGCCATTCAATTTTCTTCTCAAGCCAAAGCCCATGCTGTGTTAAGCTTTTTTTAATCTGGGGAGTTAATATATTAAACTCTATTATCCATTTGATAAAATTAACTGATCTTAAAGATGTGGGATATGGATCCCAAGCTATATCACACCCCACTTCATTTTTCTCAATCCAGTCATGGATTAAATCTGTATGTATCTCTGTACGATTATAAGCAGATTGTGAGTTCAAGTCATCAAAGTAGTGTAGATTATAGCACCATAGTTTATCCTTCCCAATACCTGACCATTTTACTTCATTTAATTTTCCCTCCTGGTTTAAAAATAAAAAAGTGTCCTTAGAAAAAAAAGATTGTTTCTTTTTGATGGGTGAGATCCAAAATCCAATTGATGTACGCTTTGCAAATTCAATACTTTTAATTTTAGTGAAAATATTGAATTTGTAAAAAAGTCTCCAGTAGATTTGCTCATATTTTAGATATTTAATTGTATGGTAGTACAATCTGATACATTGAAAAAAATTAATTCGCATTTTATTTATAGTGTTGATGCTAAGTTAATAGATACTTCAGAGACTTCAAAGATTTCATCCACATTAATTGGTTCAGCTGTATTATCCTTAATTGCACTTACAAATGCTTTAACACAGTCATTTTGCCCCTTGTCTTGTTTCCATAAACGCATTGATTTAAAGTTATTAAAACCATATCCAGTCAGTGTTTTAAAATTATCTAATTGCAGAATTTTTCCTCTACAAAAAACTTCTATTCTTTCCTTAGAAAGTGCTTTTGAACCATTTGAAAAATAGTTTATAGAGCCTATTGAGCCATTAGAAAATTTCAAATTAATTGTGGCAGTATCATTTTGATCACATTTCATATTTGATATATGGCTTTCAATTATTTTACTTCCACATATATATTTCACTAAATCAATGAAATGGCATGCTTCACCTAAAATACGCCCACCCCCTATAAATTTATCATGCACCCAACTTTCCCTAGGAATATAACCAGCATTAACTGTTATCACAACTGATTTTGGTCCATTTAAAGGCTCTAATAGAGACTTTATTTTTTTTATATGTGGAGCAAATCTTCTATTAAATCCAACCATCAGAGATGGTGGCTTTTTATTTTTAAGAGATAAACTTCTGTATTTTCTTTTTATTTTATCCAATTCTTTTATATTTAAGCATAATGGCTTTTCAACAAATATATTCTTATTAGCATCAAGAGTTTTTAATATTAGCTCACAATGAGATTCGTGCCGAGTGGCAATTGAAACAATGTTAGTTTCCTTATCCATAAAAACATTCTGCAGATCAGTAGTAGCATTTAAAAATCCATTTTTTTTTCCAAAATGAACTGCCGATATACCGCCAAATGAACAAATTTTTCTTAAGCTTATATTGCATTTTTTAAAGGCCGGAATTAACACCGATGATGCATAATTGCCAGATCCAATAAAACTTACCCCTAATTCACCATTTTTAATAATTTCTGACTTGGCATTAAATTTATTGGTATATTTCAAATCAACTGTAGACGAAAAATTAATCTTTTTATTTTTCGGGTATGTTAAAAGCACGGCAATTGATGGCTCTTTACTCAAAATCAAATCGTAAGCTTTATAAGCTTCATCAATTTCAAACGTATGAGAGATTAAGTTTTCTAAATTAATTCTTTTTTCATTCAAAATATCTAAAAATGCTTCAAAATTTCTTTGGGCTGTCCATCTAACATAGCCAATAGGATAATCTTGACCATAATCCTCATAATTTGGATCATATCTACCCGGACCATATGAAGCTGAAACTTGAAAAGTTAATTCTTTCTTGTAGAAATCATCTCGCACTAACTCTAAACCAGTCACGCCAACTAATACAATTCTACCCTTTTTTCTACTCATTAATGCTGCCTGATGTATGGGATCGCTACTTTTGGTAGTAGCTGTCACTAAAGTAGCATCAATTCCTCTACCTCGTGAGAATTTTAATGCAACATCTTGTGGGTCGTTACCATTTGACAAATTAAATGTCTCTGCTCCAAATTTCTTTGCAAGAGATAGTTTTTTTTGATCAAAATCAAACGCTATAACCCTACATCCGTTTGCCTTTAGTAATTGAACAGTCAACAAGCCAACAATACCAAGGCCAAAGACCGCTATGACCTCCCCCAATAATGGTTGAATCAATCTCACACCTTGCAATGCAATTGCACCAAGCACTGTAAAACTTGCCTCTTCATTAGAAACTTGATCAGGAATTTTAGCGCAAAGATTCTCAGAAACACAAACTGTCTCTGCGTGATATCCATTACTCACGACTCTATCACCTACTGTAAAATTAGATTTATCTTTGTTTATTTGAGAAACCAAACCAACATTACAGTAGCCAAGTGGTAATGGCTGATCCATCTTATTTAATATTGTTTCAATTGTTGGCTGTATCCCATCCGTTTTAATTTTGTCCAAAGCTTGACGAACTTTATCTGGCTGTTTTTTTGCTTTTTCAATAATCCCAGCCTTTCCAAACTCTATTAACATCCTTTCAGTACCAGTCGAAATAAGTGAACATTGTGTATTTATTAATACTTTTTCGCTCTGCAACATTGGTTTTGGGACATCAACAACACTTGTTTCGCCACTTTTTAGTGATTGTAGTATTTGTTTCATTCTCTATTGTTCCGTTGCTTTATATTTCTATTTTTTTTCATTAAACCATTTTTTTTCAAGGTACTTAAAATCTATAATAATCCGATAAATAAATGCATGCATAAAATGATACATAAAACCTTCTTTGCCATCAAGAAAGCCAAGACGCAAAAAATAGCGGTATAAAAAATATATTAATGGGCGTATCAAAGGAGGCAGTTTTAACCACACATGTTGCCTAAACCATCTCTTTCTTTCATATTGATTTCCAAAAAACTTACCTTTGTCGTTTGTATCCCTATTAATTAATTGAATGGCTTCTCTATCTGAATAATTATTATGTTTCGCAATCCAATCTGATAAATTTTTTCTGTTGTAGTCCAAAAAATCATTTTGTAATTTATCTACATTGTCATTACTGCAAATTAAATGTTCATTAATTGGCCTACTATCGCATTTTATTTTGCCATATCGCCCAAGGCGCAACAACCAGATTGGATAATAACCATGTTTAATCCATTTTCCCTTCCAATAGAAGCGTCGCTTTATGTAAAATCCGTCAACTTTAGTTTCATTTAGTTTGAGGCATATCTCATTTTTCAAATCATTTGTAAGCATCTCATCTGCATCAATAAAAAAAATCCATTCAGTTTGGATTGGAAGGTTTTCTAGTGCATAATTTCTTTGCATAGAAAAATCATCAAATTCTCTAAAAAATACTTTTGCTCCATGGCTTTCTGCTATCTCAACAGTCTTGTCGGTAGAATATGAATCAAGTATCAATACATCTTTTGCGAAACCTGATATATTATTCAATAGATGAGGTAAATTAATAGCTTCATTATATGTTAATACGATAAATGTTATTTCAGGGATAGTTTTATGCACTTTTCATTTTCCTAGAATACTTTTATATTTTTTAACTAATTTTCTACTATTTTTTTTAACATCAAATTTTTCTTCAACTAACCGCCTTGAATTGTAAGCCATTTCCAAATAATCTATGTCTTTTTTGTCGAGAATATCTAACAAAGATTTAGATATTACTTCTGCCGTGTTATCCTGACAATAACCACATTTTGCTTCTTCTAATATGCTCCATGGTGTGAACTTAGACGCAATAACAGGTGTATACGCGGACAATGCCTCTAATACAACATTACCAAAATTTTCAGAATATGAAGGCATAACCATTACTTTGCTTGCAGTTAATATTTCATTCTTTTTATCACCTGTTATATGGCCAATAAATTTAATGTTAACTCCAGATTCTAACAAAGACACTTTATTTTTTAATTCCTCCTCATATTTAATGTTACCTTTTCCGGCTATTGTTAGTGTAATGTCATTCCGCCCTTTTTTATAAATCAGATCATATGCACCAATAAGATTTTCAATGCCTTTTTTTGGATGCAACCTCCCAATAAATAAAATACCTTTTTTAAGTAAAATATCATCCTTAGATAGAAATGATTTTTTTAATTCTATGAAATTTGGAAAAATAAATTTGCATATATTCTTTTCAAAAAATCTTTCACTAAAGAATTTTTCTTGTGCTGATGTAACTAATAAGATTTTTGCTGATGATAATAATTTGATTATAAATAAATTTAAAAGTATCGTCTTAAATTTTTTTCTATATTGAATAGCTCCAGGCTCGAGTTCACCTCTAGGCGCAATTATAAAAGGCACTTTAAATATTATACATAAAAAAGAAGCAATCCAGGTATAAGGAAAAAAAACAGAATTTAAATTTACGAGGTCAAAATTTTTAATATTTTTAAACATCCAAATATGCATTCTCAAAGAGAAATATCTATTTATGGTATACCCAAAATACATCGCTTTGATTCCATCAATAACATTTTGTTTGTTTATTTTTAAGTTAAATTCTTTAATATCATTTTTACTTAATCCATCTTTTAAAGATATAACTGATACATCAATTTTATTTTTACACAGCTCTTTTGAAATCCAATATACACTATTATTTGGCCCTCCTGATTGAGCAGGATAAAAACTACCAAGAACGAACAATATTTTCATACTAGACTGCTCCAATCTTAGTTCGAGATACTCTTTTAAAATGTAATTCAATTGAAAAGTACAACCAAACAAAATATATGTAAGGAAATGAATAAACATTATTAAGAATTGAAAGTGTAGAACTCAGTAGCAAGATACTTGATCCTGCTACAAAACCAATAAAATTATTACTAATATATGGCCTTAAAACAAATATATATAATAAAATTAGGAGCTTCAATGCTCCCCATATTCCTTCTCGTGCAAGATAGAATGTAAACATTGATTCACTTGCAGCATGAGCAATTTCACCATCTACAAGGTCACCAACTTTAAATTCTAATAACTCTTTGGGAGCACCTGTATAAAAGTATTCATTAAATAACGTCAAATGATACAACTGCAACCAAGTTCTACCAGAAGATATATCATCTCTTCCTTCATCCATCTTCAAATAATCACCTGCTATATTATCCAAAACGATACCATTTAGGAATAGTGGTAAGATATAAATAGACGATAAAAATATAAAAAATATAAAAATATATTTTAATTTAAATTCATATTTTAATTTACACAAAAGTATAAATACCACAAACAAAACAACAACTAATCCACCCCTAGATCCAGATAAAAATGCAAACACCAAAAACATACTGAAACCAAAAAAAACCATTGAATAATTCGTTTTTGATATCGATAAATGTAAACTCCAAATATAGAGAATAAGAAGATAAATTATAATTTTTATCCAATGATGTGCCGCACCAAAATATAACTTAGAGTTATCAGTAAAAAATGATATTGTTGAACTAGGTACAAGCACAGAATAAATTAAATTAATTAATAAAAAAATACAACCATACCTTTTAAGATAATTGACATTCATTGGAGCAATTTTTGCTAATGTGTAAATCGCAACGATTCCAACAAAAAATTTAATTTGCTCGAGAATACCATCAAAATCTCTGGTTAGTATATCAATTAGTAAATATATAATGCCAAAAATTAAGAAAAGTAGAATATCTTTAGGAAGTGTGAGCCTATTAATTAATTGTGGAAGAAAAATTACTAATAGTAAAATGATTGGCAAGAAAAAAAGTACATACGGAAACATACCTGCAAATATCATATATTCTTTAAAAAAAAGGTAATAAAAAGACATTAGAATAATCATGGCAGTGTAGGATCTATATGCTACCATTTTTAATTATTTCTTTCATTAAAATACTGAATTATCAATATTTACTAAATTATAGTACAATTTAACAGATCCATTTCTCAATGACTATTAGCATTATTCGAATTCTGAAGCATTGATATTGTATCATGAATTCCAGATCTTAACTCATTTTTTGATGTAAAACCTTTTTCTTCGAGCCTAGAACTTAAGACTTCATACGATAGTTGGTTCATTATCTTATGCTCAACAAGTTTAATCTCTAAGTCAGGAATATAATCCTTTATTGTGTCTATAACATCACGAACCGAACAGTTCTTCGAAACAACATTATATATTTGTCCATCAAATAAATTTTCTCTTATTGCAAAAGAAATAGCCCCCACACAATCATCTAAATGTAAATAAGGCCTTTTTTGATCAAGAGCAGTTTCCCAGACAGTAAGCTTTTGACCCATCACGGCCTGCCAGCAGAATTTATTAACTGCTGTATGAAATCGCATTCCAGCCGAAACTCCGAAGATAGTTCCAAATCTAAAAATAATAGCTTTAAGGTTTTCTTTCTCTACCATATCCTTAATAAGGCTTTCTTCTTTTAATTTACTTTCAGCATATGGACTTTGTGGCTTCAGATCTTCAGTGCTACAGAATTCATCAACAATTTCATTTTGAGTTCCGTAAACACTCGTTGAGGAAGCCATAATCATTGGTATATTCATCTCAATGCATGCTTTTGACACATTTTGGGTTGCAGAAAAATTAATTTTTTCGATTTCATCTGCTCGATCAAAGCTTCCTGCAGCATCAGTTAATGCTGCCAAGTGAATTACAACTGACGCACCTTCGATATAATTACTAATTTTGTCTTTAGCTACATCACATTGTATAAATCTATAATTACCACTTTTGGGTAATTCAAATAACGATGGAAGTCTTTGTGATGCTAAATTATCAAGCATTAATATTTCGCAACCTTCAAAATTAATTGAAAGCTCCCTAATTAATTTTGACCCTATATGCCCTAATGCACCAGTTATTATAATCTTCATGTTATTCCCTTACCCAAGAATTATACTCATCAACTGATCTTATATAATCATTCTCAGAATATAACTGATCACACAGCACTAAAAGCACAGTACCATCTTGTTTATAAATTTGTTCAGCCCAAATACCAGGTGGTATTAGAATACCGCCATCCATTACGTTTAATGTTAATATTTCTTTTGAAAATCCATCCTTTAAGATTACATCAACTTCACCTGATACGCATTTTAGAATTTGAGAACATTCTTTATGTGCATGCTTTCCGCGGATTTCATCTTTATCTGCCTTTATTGTAAAAACTCTTCTTAAGCTAAATGGTAGATTACTTTCCTCAAAAATAGACAGTACACCAGTGCCATTTTCCTGTGTAATTAAAGGAAATTTTATTCTTGAAAACATCATTCATAACCTATTTTAACAATGTTAAATTGTATAAGCTTACTTTGTAGAAAATTATCTGCCATTAACTAGTCACTTTTATTCCCTTAATATTCGACATCATAATAATAATTAATCTAAATATATTAATTATTTTATATTTTTGATTTTTTTATCAAATAAAGCTATTGTTTTAATCACTTTATCTAATTCAAGAGACGTCATCTCTGGATAGAGCGGTAATGATATAATTTCTTTAGCAATATTTTCTGTATTTTTCAGCCCTAAGGGTGATGTTTTAATTTTCCCTTTAAACCCTAATTGCAAATGTACTGGGGTTGGATAATGAATACCTGCAACAATCCCATTCTTGTTCAAATATGATATTAGCTCATCTCTTTTCGAGCATTTTACTACAAATAAATGGTACACATGGTCTGACCCTTTTCTACATTTAGGTGTAATCACTGATTTGATAGTTTTTAATCTATTTATATAATTATCAGCTAAACTCTTACGCGATGCATTAGTTTTATCAAGATACTTTAATTTAATATTCAAAATTGCCGCTTGAATTTCATCAAGTCGACTATTTCTCCCAAAATATTCGCTAAAATTTCTCTTTGAAGCCCAGCCATATTCTCGCAAACCCCTAATTTTTTTTGCTATTTCAGAATTTTTAACAGTTATTAAGCCAGCATCACCAATTGCACCTAAATTTTTTGTTGGATAACAACTAAAGCATGCAACATCTCCAAAAGAGCCTAGCTTTCTTCCGTTCCATAGTGCTCCATGGGCTTGAGCAACATCTTCTATTAAAAAAATACGGTTTTGTTTGCAAAAATTTTGAATAGCATCCAAATCAACCGACATCCCATAAAGATGTACAGCTATAATTGCTTTTGTCTTATCATTCAAAACTGAAGTTAATTGGCTTGGATCCATCGTAAAATATTCTGGGTCAATATCAACTAGAACTGGGGTAGCTCCTGTAGACTTTATCGCAGAAATTGTTGCAACGGCGGTATGTGATACAGTTATTACTTCGTCACCAGGGCCAATATCTAATGATAAGAGTGCTATTTCCAATGCATCAGTACCGTTAGCAACGCCAATACAATGTTCTACATCAATATAATTTGCAAAACTTTTTTCTAATTTCAATAGTTCATTACCCAGTATATACGATCCACTGCGCAGTGCTTTCAAAACTGCACTTTCAATTTCATCCTGCATAGAAAGAAACTGTGCTAATGGGTTTGCGCACAATAACATGGATTATATAACCTCAACTACTGGAAAATATGTTATCCATTTTCTTTCATTCCCCATAAAATCTTTTTCTTTCTTCATTATTTCAACCGAATGATTCCATGCAAATAATAAAACATAATCTGGGTTACTATCATGGAATTCCTCATAAGGTCTTATAGGTATATGTTTGCCAGGTGAAAATTTATAATGTTTTATTGGTGTAGTATCATAAATACACTCAACTAAATCCGGAGTAATATTAAAGAAATTTGTCACAGTTGTACTTTTTGATGTTGCCCCATAAGCCACTACTTTTTTATTTTCTGATTTTAAATCTGTTAGCAATTTTATTAGATTTTTGTTTATTACATCTACGTCCTCTGCAAACTTCTCAAAGGCAATATGACTATCTAATCCCCTAGATTTTTCTTTATTAATTAAATCAATTACTCTTATAGATTTCTTTCTTTTACCCTTGTGAGAAATCGTGTAACGCATTGAGCCCCCATGTGTAATTTGAGGATTAATATCTATAAGCTCGAGGCCATTCATATTTGCAACATTATCAATTGAATGTGCAGAAAATAAAAACACGTGCTCATCATAAATTTGATCAAATGATGATTTTTCAATTATGTCTCCCAAATAAGGATCTTCAAATACAAATATACCATCTTCTTTCAATAAAGTTTTAATGCCTTTAAATATAGAATGAATATAAGGTATGTGACACATGACGTTGGCACTTAAAATAACATCAGCATGTTTATGTTTATTAATTATTTCTAAAGCAATTTTTTGGTCAAAAAACTCATTTAAAACATCAATTCCTCTGGACTTAGCTACATCTGCTACATTTTTTGATGGCTCCACACCTAAACAAGGCACATTACTATTTTGAAAATTACTTATTAATATCCCATCATTACAACCTATTTCAACTACAAATGAATCTGAGTCTAATTGCTCGTGTTTAATTACGTTATCGGCTAATTTATTAAAATGATGCTGCATGTATTTGGAGGTTGATGAAAAAAATGCATAATTTTCATGAAACATTTTTTCTCTTTCAGGCTGTGAAAGTAATTGAACCATTTTACATTCTTCACAAAAGCCTACTTCCATAGGAAACTTATATTCATTCTCCATATTTTCCAATGTTTCAAATGCGTTTGCAATGGGCATCAAGCCAAAATCAATAAATGGTTTTATCTTATTATCACACACTAAGCATTTAGACATTTTATATTACTTTCTTCAATTTATTTTTATATTATTTTAATATTAATTCAAAAATTATTAATAAAAATTAGTATCATATTTTTGGTAAATGTATTTTATTGTTTAATCAAGTGTTCTAAATATTGGTTGTATTGATTACACGGATTTTTTTGAATTATTTCTTTTAATTTTTGCGTAGATAACCAACTGTTATTGTAGCTTATTTCTTCTAAACAAGCGATCTTATACCCTTGTCTTTTTTCCATAATATGGACAAAGGTAGCGGCCTCCAAAAGATTATCAGGAGTCCCAGTATCTAACCACGTATATCCACGAGGAAAAAGTGATAAGTTTAATTTTTTATTATCAAAATAATACTCTATGACACTTGTAATTTCATATTCGCCTCTCTGTGATAAGTTCACATTTTTTGCAACTTGGACAGCGCCGTTATCAAAAAAATATAACCCAGCTATAGCATAATTACTTTTAGGAAGGACTGGTTTTTCTTCAATAGAAACTATTTCTTTATTATTATTAAATTCAACAACTCCAAATGCACTAGGATTATCAACGTGGTATCCAAATATTGTACAGCCACTATGTTGACTGATGCTTGAAAGCATATCTCCCAATCCATGCCCAAAAAGGAAGTTATCACCTAAGATAAGACAAATATCGTCATGACCTATAAATTCTTCACCAATTACTAACGCTTGCGCAAGGCCATTTGGAGTTTCTTGAATTGCATATTGCAAATTTAGCCCAAGGTTACTTCCATTCCCCAGCAACCTTTTAAATGAGTCATAATCTTGGGGAGTAGAAATTATTAATATTTCATTTATACCTGCCAACATGAGAGCCGACATAGGGTAATAAATCATTGGCTTATCATATATTGGCAATAATTGCTTAGAAATTGATCGAGTTGTTGGGTATAACCTAGTGCCCTTTCCCCCAGCTAGTATAATACCTTTTCTTTTTTTCATATCAATACATCCTAAAGTTTGTAATTATATTTTTTGTTTGAATATTTGAACAAATTTTATCCTTTAAATATTATTCTATAATTTTAGTATTTTTAATAAAACCATCATTTAATAACTTTTTATATGTGCCAGAATTTATTAATTTACCCCCTTTAAGGCAAATAATATTATCACAATTAGTCAAAGTAGAAGTTTGATGAGTAATAAATATCATTGTTTTTTTTCTTGAAAAAGAATGTATTGAATCCATAACTAATTCTTCAGTAACCTTATCTAAAGCACTGGTTGCTTCATCAAATATTAAAATTTCGGGGTCTCTGTAGAATGCACGCGCAATACCAATTCTTTGCCTTTGACCTCCAGACAAACCTATACCACGCTCGCCTACTTTTGTTTCATAGCCATCTGGTAGATCAGAAACAAATTCATGAACACATGCTATTTTTGAAGCACGAATAATTTTGTTGTAATCAATTTTTTCTTTTGAAAGGCCAAATGCAATATTTTCAGCAATCGACAAATCAACAAGAAAAATTTCCTGAGGGACGTAACCAATTTTTTTCTGCCATTCCGTTTCATGCACATTTTTTAATTTAACACCATCAATCATAATCGATCCAATATCAGTTGTTAGCATACCCAATAAAATGTCAATAAATGTTGATTTTCCAGATCCTGTATGCCCAATGACACCCAAAGAAGAATTCTTATTGATTATTATAGAAATTTTATTAAGAGATTTAATACTTTTATCTGGATAGCTATAACTTAAATCTCTAATTTCGATACTATTTTCAAATTTAATATTTTTGTTATTAAATTTTTTGGGAACATTTCCTGATAATTGAAACTCATTATATAGATTAGAAATTAGTGCATTACCAAATTTTAATGCTGATACCCCTTGATAAATTGTTTGCGCAACAGGCTTTAAGCGAATTAGAGCTAAAGCATAAAATCCCAATATAGAAAGCATTTCACCATTAGATCCATTAACCGAATTATTTTGCATTACAGTAAAAATTAATATGAGTGCCATTATTGCTCCAAATACTGTAACTTCTACGATGTAGCTTGGCAGAATCCCAAGAGTTTGGTGTCCAGCATGACTCTTAGAATAATTTTGCGATGCATTACCAAATGTATTTATGCCAAACCTACTTGAATTCAACATCTTTACAGTTTTAATTCCGCTTAAAACTTCAGTAGCACTTAAAAATCTTACCCTATTTGCTTCAACTAAATTATCTCCATATTTTTTTATATGCTTCTGAAATAATAAAAAAATCATAGTATATAAAAAAAACATCAAACAAACAGTAATTAGAATTAACAATGGGTTTATAATTATTAATAAGGCAATCAAAGCTACTAGTATTACTAAATTAGATAATAAAAATAAAATTGGCCGTATTACTCTCTCTATAGATTGGTCAACATCAGATAGAATATTTTTTGATAACTCTGATGTATGTCGCCCAATAAAAAATGAGTATGGTTGATGAACATATATTGATAAAATTCGTTTACTAATCTGATGTCTAACGTTTTCAATATATGCATTATTATAATATTGAGTATAACCTCGAAATATTGCAGCAAATGCTATTAATATAAACGACATTATACCAAGAAATATAATAAATTCATTGTGATTTTTAACAACTCCTAACTCAATAGAGCTTAAATATAAAAAATAGATAGATGTATTTTTTTCTATCACATCTGGGTTTCCAACTACTGCGAGAATAGGCATGACTGATGCCAACCCTAGTATTTCACTAAGTGATAGCCCAACATAAAGCATCAAAACTTTATAAAATCCACTTCTTTCTGAATCTGATAAAATTGAATATATTTTATTTATCACAGTCATTACAAAAGTTCTCCATAGATATTCATCAAACATTTTGAATATGTGCTTTTACTAGACTTATATTTTTCATACGAGAGCTTACTGTTTCTTTTCATATCCTGAAGTAATTCCCTATCTTCATTTAAGGTTGATATGTAATACATCAATAATTCTATATTTCCATGATCATACACAAAGCCATTCTCAAAATTATTAATAAATTCACTTGCTCCAACATTTTTTGTAGTCAAAACAGGTTTACCACAAGCCAAAGCTTCCATAACCACCATGCCAAAACCATCATCAATCGAAGGTAAACAAAACACGTCACATTTTGCATAAAAATCTTCGATGTTATCCAAATAACCTATAATTTCTATATTTCTATTTCTGGATAATATATTAATAATTTCTGGGAATTTTTTTAATTCTTTTTTGGATGTTTTTAAAATTAATTTAGCATTATCTAAATTCAATTTCTCCCATGCTCTAAGTAAGTATATGAAGCCTTTTCTTAGAACGTTTCCTCCAATTGCACCTATAGTAAATATCTCTTGCGTATTTGACTGTAGACTTAATGAACTAGAATGAGGTTTGAAATTAGCATCTAATTTAGCAATTCGCAATTTATCTTCATTAACTCCTTCTTCAATAAAGCTATTATATGTATATTTTGATGGGACAATTATAATATCAGCTATTTTGTATTCTGCTTCCATTCTAGAAACCATTGCATCACTTATCTCATTAAACTCTATACCAAGATTTTGACTTTCTTTTTTTAATATTTTTCTTTGTGTCTTTATGTGCGGGCATGCTCGATCTAATATTACATATCCACCTCTTTGTTTTTGTAAAGTTGCAGATCGAAGGCAAAAAGAGGCCCAGCCATGTAAAATTTTTTTATGCTTCATTGTCTTGCTTGCAAGAAAATCAAAAATGTTTGCATCTAATTCTTTAAGATAGCTAGTTCGTGGAAGGCCAAATCCCCGTGCAGCAAGTAATGATGGCATAGGTATAAAGTTATAGTTTTCAGGCTTAACAGGCCAATTTTTTCTAATAGAAGAAGAGTAAACACTAAAATCTATATCATTTTCAACAAGCGTATTTGCTGCCAGGCTTGCATTAAAACGAGCACCAACAATTATATTAATACTCATAATTTCCTCCTAGTAAAAATGATGTAAAATGATTTAAATTCACCAACGCTAAATGCTAATTGCTCAAAACTAAAACACCACATGAATTTCCAAATTTCCAAAAAACTAGTTTTAGATGAATATCTACTTAATTTATAGCAATGTATAAAAATTGGAATAAAAAGTATAATTTTTGACATTCTTAATAAAAATTTTGAAAATATAATAAAAAATATTTTTTCGAAACTCCATTTATTTATAAATCTACGTATCTGTGGAGTGCCCGCACCTCGACCTTTTCTAATTTGCCAAAATTCTAAAAAATTATCCGGTGCAGTATGTTTTATTCTTAAGTTTAAATCGATAATACCTTTAGAGCCATTGCTTCGCAATGAATTTACAAATTCAACGTCTTCACCAGCCTCAATTGGTACACTATGACCTACAGGAAATAAATTAGCTTTCAACGCAAGCTCTTTACGAACTGAGAACCCCTCCGACCAGTAAATACCATTATGAGTAATTTTACGTTTTTCATATACGCCAAGTTTTTCTTTTTTTAAACTCAAAGCATCCACATATCTTGCATACATAGTCTTATGGTTTTCTACGTCTGCCATAACAGTTACGCAATCATAACCATTATCATAATGTAATTTTATCTTCTCAATAAAATCTACTGGAAGAATTGCATCAGCATTCAATATTATAATTATTTCCCCTCGAGCTGCGCGAACTCCTATATTTCTAGCCTCACATCGCCCTTTTCTAACATCAGGTTTTATAAGTTTTATATCTTTAGAGAAATTATTTTTAATGATTTCTGGTGTTTCATCAGTTGAGTCATCTACAACTATTATTTCTTTATTTTGGTAATTAAGCTTTATCAATGCCGACAGTGTAGTGGCAATATCTTTTGCTTCATTATAAGTAGGAATAACAATTGAAAATTTCATTTTTTATGTCTCTTATTATAGTTGTGAAATTTTATATACGTAGATACCTCTAGAGCCAGAGTCCATTGTATCTATTATAATATTTTTACCGTTTAATGAACATTTTGGATGTAAATCACATCGCCAACCTGTTTCGTCACATTCAGGAATGGAATTTAATTCAGCTAATAATACTTTTTTATTCAGCGACAAATCATAGGATATTAATGTTGCTGTGTTATTATTTTGATTTCTTGGATAAGTATCTGTAATAAAAATATTACTATTATTCGAAATGAAACTTGGATGACCATCTTCTGCAGATATTTCATTGGCAACTTTGAGTTTAATATTCGTTTTATCACTTAAAATCAGATAGCTATCTCCAGTTAACACTTTACTTATGCGACTAGTGTCTTGAATAAACTTATGATAAATTGGAAGTAATGGTTTAAACAAATATTTCAAAAGATTTTTATTTTTGCGTAGAGTATTTATTGAATTAAGTAAGCCACCATACATTAGAATTTCATCATCATTTTTCCAGCAATAATGCCCAACTCTTCCACTATCATTTAATAAATATAAATTATTTCCATCTAAATCTGCTGTAAAAATTCGATCATAAATACCTCCTTCTTCCATTTGCCACCGATGCAAAAAGGCAAAGCGAGTGCCTGATGGGTTAATCATCATATGTTCAAGGTAGTGTGTTGCATTAACCATATTACTGATAAAATAATTTTCGATTAGGAAGGCTAAATCAATTATTTTTTCTATTTTCTTATTTTTTAAATTTAGCTTCCAAATTCCATCATTATCTACAATGGATTTATTTTTTACTGGGTTTTCAATTCCTTGGTAGTTATACCCTGGTCGACAATAAAAATGACGCTCAAAATCTATACAAAGAGCATAATCACCATCCTTCGAAACGGAGTATACTGGGAATGGAAATACCTTTCTTTCTTTTGTTTCTATATCAAGTATTATTGAAACAAACTTATTATTCTCAATATCGTTGTAAATAATTTCCCTATCAAATTCTGGGCCAAGCCATTGCACCATACATCCTTGCTGAAAGTTAAATGTTTTAGTCTCAGAAAGTTTAATAAATTCAGGAGATTTATCTTTTAAATCAAAATAGCCAATAGATGCAATATCACCGTCAATGGGAAGTCTATTTATAAAGTTTACTTCAAGTGCTAATAGCTTTTGGGAATTTAGATCTAAAGGTGATTTATCATAGTATCCAAAAAAATAATTTCTTCTTAAAGGAGTCTTAAAAATTAAATCTAACATACTACTGATATACTTTTTTTGGAGTATAAATTGTATTTTTTAAAAGAATGCTTTTTTTAATAGATTTATTGTTTTTAAAATTATCAATACTGTCACATAATTTATGTTCGTTATTTCTGAATATTTTTTTAATGATCTGTCTCAAAATTATATACTCCACAATTATTTTGTAATTACAGCAACAAAATTTTGAGTAAATATTGCATTTTTATCTAAACCGCCAGACTCAACAGCTAACAAAAAAGAATAGAATGGTCTAACAAAAAAGCTCCACAATATTCTACGCAAAAGTCCTTTTATATTATAACATATCGGCTTATCCTCAACACACAAAACTTTACTATATCCCATTGTTTTAAATATTTGGTTTATAGACTTTCTAGTAAATGCAGTTTCATGTGTAAAATCTCCATACAACACTCCACCACCAAATATGCCTTCGGCATTTGGTTGATGAAGTATCAGTTTTCCATCAGATTTTAAAATTCTGTGTACTAATTTACCAAACCTAAATATTTCTTTTTTACTTAAATGTTCTATTAGATCTATCGCAGTAATTAAATCATATGTTTCTGGTCTTTCAGATTCTAAGAATTCAAATATATCTGATTGAACTATACCATTAATACCTAATTTTTTTGCAGCATTTAAGCTATCTTCACTTAGATCTATGCCTTTGATATTATTATATCCACTACTTTTCATAAAATGTAAAAACCCACCGCTTCCACAACCTAAATCAACAATATCTATTGTTTTATCTTTAAAAAAATATTTTGCTATCAAATTCAAATAAAATGGCTTTCTAGAATTGAAATTATCTATACTTATTGGAATTTTATTTACCTCACGATTTTTGAGATAATTCTTATATATTTTATCTTTATAGTTTTTCAAAATGCTACTCCAAGAGATACTGTTGTTTTTAATTATTTAATAATTGAATCAGAAGCCTTTTTGAGTGCTTTAACATTTTCATCAAAGTTCCAATTTTTTACAATTTCTTCTGATCTAGTGCTCATTTGGCTATACAAAAGTTGATTTTTATAAAGCATTTCTAAAGAGTGCGCAATTTCATCGACATTACCAACCTTTATAACAAATCCATTACCTTTATTTTCGACCAAATCAGCAGATGTTCCAACTCTATCTGACACGATAATTGGCAACCCAAAATTCATAGCTTCATTAATTGATTTTGGGGAGGCATCATACTCTGATATAACCGCGGCCACATCAGAAATAGTATAGTATTCAGGTAGCTTTGACTGATTTACAAACCCAACAAATTTTGCAGAAATTTGAGATACCCTGACAGCTTCTTCAATACCGCGTCTTTCTGGTCCATCACCAACAAAAAGAATATAAATATTTTTATCTTTTAATTTTTCTACAGCCTTAATGAGATCATAAGGACGTTTACGGCCTGTAAATCGAGCCGGAAAAAGGACAACAAAACTATCTATCGGTATACCTAAACCTTTTCTTAATTCATTTCTTCTAGGAAGAGTTTTAGTGCGCTTTTCTTGAAAATAGGCATTATCAACAGCACAGGGCATAAAAAAGAGTTTTTCTCTTTTCACACCTAACTGCTCCCATCGCTTACGATTACCTGCACATGAATACATAATTGCATCAGATGATTTTAAAAATAACTTCACTAAAAATTCTTTAATCTTAATTTTAATATTTGTTTCCTGATCAAATTTTGGAATTGATTCTCCTCTAAAAATAATTTTTGTTTTAATAAGTTTTGCTAAAATTAAAACAAACCATGCAGAAAAAGTTTCGTATCCATGAATCAAAATAATATCATATTTTCCAAATAATATTTCTTTTATCAATCCAAAATTCACTCTTGAAAAGAACGGTAGTCTATTCAAAAGTTTAAAATTTCTCATTATTTTATACTTATACCCATCAAGTAATGGAATATCCCAGACAATACTTTGTGAAAACTCAATTTGATGAAAATTTCTTATCCCTACATCGTCGCCGTATAAAACTGTTAAATCAAATTCCCCACTGCTAGCAACCTTTCGGAAAATAGGCGCTTGGTATTGAATTGGATGTAAAGCATAAATTGCTAGCATAAGTTTTGTTTTTTTAATTTTTTTCATTATTGCAAAGCATCATAAACAAATTTTGCCCAGAGCTTCATTCCTTTATAATTGTTATTTATCCTAGGTATATCCGATTCACTCATCCACTTAGAAACAGGTATCGAAAAGCCTGTCTTTTTCCTGCTTTTTATTATCTCAGGGAATGATGATCCAAGACAGTTCGCTAACTCTGATTTTGAAATAACTCTACCAGAATTTCTTAGTGATATTACTTTGCGAAACAAGTAAATATCCACCAGAGGTATTCTAACCTCTAAAGAATGGGCCATACTAGCCCAATCTGCATCCCGCAACAATCTATTCTTCATATAATGAGAATGTTCCAAAGCACTTACTTTAGATATTGGGTTTCTTATACCACTACAAGTAGCGTTTAAATCTTGAATTGCATTTAATTGTGACCAACCTTCTTTAACTATTTCAGGATCTAATATTTGAGGTAATTCCCACGGCATAAATAAACCTCTTCTTAATAGATAAGCTCCACCATAGTTAGTGCCATATTCAAATAATCCTGCATATTTTGGAGAAGTAAAATATTTTAAAAATTTTGAAGAAACCACTCTAAAACCTTTACCTATCATAGGAATATTTTTCATAAAACCGATACTGTTTACCAAATTGGGTATTTCATTAAAGCTTGAATAACCACCAAATAACTCATCACCTCCTAAACCTGATATAGCCACTTTCATTCCTTTTGAGTGTGCGGCTTTACTTACAAAATATGTATTGACTCCATCAATAGTTGGCTGATCCATCGACGTAATCATATTGCTTAAATTTTCCAAAAAATGATTTTTGGTTATATTACAATTGTAGTGATTTGTATTATATTTTGTCGCTAAAACCTGAGCCAATCCAGTTTCATCATCATTTGTAGATTTAAACTCATCAAACCCTAATGTAAATGTATTGATCTGCGATTTGTCATTTTGGGAATTATTGAGTTTCGACATGAGTGATAAAATTGCACTCGAATCTAATCCCGCAGATAAAAATAATCCTACTGGTACATCTGCAATCAAATGTGCAGAAATAGTATCTTCAAGAGTGCTATATAACTCTTCTAGAATATCTCCAGTTGATGCATTTTTAAAGTGATTGGCTGAATAGTTCTCAAAAAATTCCTCTTTAATGTGAAAAAATTTCTTTATTATTTTTTTTCCACCTTTTTGAATTTTCATATATGTTCCAGGAGGTAATGCACTTATGTCAGAATATAATGTATGTGGTTCCGGCACATGACCCCATAGGAAAAATCCAACATGACCAGCAGGATCAATTGAGTTTCCACATTTATTTGTAGAAATTAAAGATTTTACTTGTGAAGCAAAGTATAATTTTTTCCCGGTGTCTGAATAATAAAGGGGTTTAATACCAAAATGATCTCGCGCTAGGAAAATACTTTTGTCCGTGTTATTCCATATAGCAATCGCAAACATCCCTCGTAATTTTGAAAGCATCTTTTCACCATATACAGAATATAGCTTCAATATTACTTCAGTATCAGAGTTTGTATGAAATATATGACCCTTACTCTCTAAGTCTATTTTGAGTTCTTTGTAATTATATATTTCACCATTAAATATTATTTCATTTCCTGATTGTAAGTCTTCCATCGGCTGATTTGCCTCTGATGAAAGATCGATGATTGATAGTCGACGGTGTACTAAACCAATTTTTTTATCTTTAGATATCCATTCGTTTGCATGATCAGGTCCTCGACTGGACATACTTTTACTAATTACTTTTAACAAACTGAGTTCTACTGGTCCCACATAATCAGAATATGCAAAAATCCCTCCAATACCGCACATTAGAATTTATACCTTGGGATGAGAATTTCTTGTTCCCTAACATTTTGCAATAATTCCATTTGTATTTTTGCTACTTTGTTAAATGTAAATTTTTTATTAAAAATATTTAGCCCATTATTACCCATCTTTTCTCTAAGGTCTTGTTTTTTGCATAGTCTAGTAAATTTATTTTCCAAGTCATTTAAATCCTGAATATTTACCGCATATCCATTCACATCATTGACAATAACATCTTCAGATCCGCAATCTTTAGCCGACAAGCAACATTTCGAGTATTGCATTGCCTCAAGATAGACAATGCCAAAACCTTCGTGTTCGCTGAGTAGTGAAAAAATATCGCAATGCTCTAAATAAGGCCTAGTGTCGTCAACGTATCCTAAAAAATCTACATGTTGATTGATTGCTAACTTTGTTGCATGTTTTTTTAATTTGCAGACCTCACTACCCGATCCAATAATCGACAAATGCACATTAAATCCTTGCATAATAAGGATTGGCATAACATCTAAAACTCTATACGTAGCATTTATTTTAGGTTCCAAGTCTAACCGGGAAATTGTTAAAATATTGATTTTTTCTTTATTAAATGGGTTCTTATAGCCTTTTTTTGAATCTTTATCTAAACAACATGGTAATATTGAAAATTTCTCTTTATTAATATTATGAATTGAATTTAATCTGTTTTTTGTATATGAGCTTATGCTCCATATACTATCAAAAGTTTTCAAGGATTTAATCTTAATACTTGATAAATTTTTATTCCAAACCTCTGTTCCATATACTATTAAAATATTATTTTTTGATCTAATAATAGGCTTAAATAAAAAATATAAAATACCAAGTGATATGTGATTCCAAATAACTATGTCACTCGTTTTTACAGTTAATAAAACTTTTATTAAAAAATTTAATTTATTTCCCTTAAAGCAGTAGGAGTTGTCATTACCAAGAGGCTTTTTATCGTGTAAAATATATGCCTTATAATCAATATTGTTAACTTCAAGAGCTTTTAAAAAAATCTTACTATAATTTTGAATACCCCCCACTGTATCATTTATAGAAAGTCCTAGATATATAACACGCAATTTATAACCCCCAGAGGTATTATCAAGTTAAAGATTTAATTTTTAATGAGCTTTGAGACTTTAATCTTTGGGCAATTAAGAAAGTGCTAATAATAAATAGTATCCAAAGTGTGAGTAAAATATTAAAATATATTTTATAAGCATTTAATGCGTATGATCGGACTGATATGTAATCCGCTTCACTTCCATAAAAATAATCCAATCCCACTTTTATTAATGGCATTACTAATGGTATTTTATTCCAATTTGTGTATCTGACATCTTCAAATTTAAAATCCCCATAGTTTTCCGGCAGCTGGCCTGAGTAATAAGCGAAATTGTTTTTAACATCATTAAAACTGGCAAGATTACCATCATTATTTCTAAACGATAAATTATAGAGAGGATCCAAGACTACAAAACGTCCATCAACTTTCACCTCTAAAAGAATGTGACAACCCCAGTGATCACCACATTTCATTTGTGCTATCCTTACAGTAAAATTTTCCTCTTGTAGAAGCCTCCCAAGTACATGCGTAAATGTACCACAACTACCACCATTAATTAGCTGAAGATCAGCGCTTCTAAAATACTTTGATTTTAAACCCACAATTTTTTTCCCGTTGAAAAACAATCGATTAGGCTCTAACAGATTATAAGTGGATTCTTGAATTTTTAATATTTTGTCCTCATCAGATAAACTTTTAATATCAGTTGCTTCTAAAATTTGTTTATATATGTGAGTTTCGTAATTCGAAGATATTACTAAAAAAAATAATGCTGTTATAAAAATACCATGAATAAAAACAGTCAAGAGTTTAAAACTATAAACTAAATTATGATTAAGTTTTAACATTTATTCCCCCAAACATCCAATCTATAGTATTAGTTATGCCATATTTAGGTTTCCAACCAATTTCAATTAATTTTTTATTACACCCCACTAAAGATTTTATTTCATTTTTTCTAAACAAATTATAATCTTTTTTAATTTCAATAGAATGGCCACTAATCTTTTTGCAATAATCAATTATTTGTACAAGTGACTTAGTGCTTCCTGAACAAACATTATAAGCACCACATTCTATTGACGAGTTCATAAGTAAAATATACGCCTCTACAACATCTCTAACATCAGAAAAATCACGCTCTATTGTTATATCACCTAAATCAATATATCTGCTTTGTTCTCTAAATGCATTTATTATTTTAGGTATTATAAATTTTTGTGATTGATATATGCCAGTATAATTAAATGGTCTTAAAAATAATATTGGAAATTCATCCTCAAAATTGTTTTTAACCATGTATTCCATTGCTAATTTACTCATACCATAATGATTTACAGGATTTGGCGATTCAGCCTCATCAATCAAACCTTGGTTATTTCCGTATATAGCGGCAGAACTTGAGATTATTACTTTTGATATATTGGGTAGTGTTTTTTTTATACTATCCAAAAGGTTTAAAGTACCAAATAAATTGACATTATAAACCTCTAAGTCCTGTCCATCTGGAACATATGAAATAGCTGACAAATGTATTACGTGAGTTGGCTTTATTTTCAAAAGTAAGTTTGTAATGTTTTTTTTGTTCAATAAATCACATTTAAAAATATTTTTATTAGAACTATTTGCATCACGAACTGTACCAAAAACTTCATACCCAGATGAATGCAATCTATCACTTAAGTATTTTCCTGTAAAAGATTCTATACCTACTATTAAAATTCTTTTATACAAATTATTTACCTTAAATTATTATAAATTTTAAATGCTATAGTATCTGACTCTTTGCCTTGATATAATCTTGCTGAACCATTTCAGAAACCAATTCCTTTATCGAAATTCTTGGCTTCCATCCAAGTTTTTTATTTGCATATGATGGATCACCTAATAATGTTTCCACTTCAGCAGGCCTATAATAATCTGAAGAAACCTCAATAATACAGTTTCCATCAGCGTCATAACCTTTTTCATTTATTCCAAAACCTTTCCAAGTAATATTCATACTTAACTCAAGAGCTGCCATTTCCACAAAGTCTCTAACGCTATACTGCACACCTGTTGCTATCACAAAGTCTTCCGGCGTTTCTTGCTGCAGCATCAGCCACTGCATTTCCACAAAATCTTTTGCATGACCCCAATCACGCTTTGCATCAAGATTACCCAGGTATAGTTTTTTTTGTTTACCTAATTTTATTTTTGATAAAGCTATTGTTATTTTTCGTGTAACAAAAGTTTCACCTCTCAAAGGGCTTTCATGGTTAAACAAAATACCATTGCATGCATAAATACCATAAGATTCTCTATAATTTACCGTTGTCCAATATGCAAATAACTTAGCCACTGCATATGGTGAGCGCGGGTAAAAAGGAGTAGTTTCACGTTGAGGGACCTCTAATACTTTACCAAATAATTCTGATGTTGATGCCTGATAAAATTTAGTTTTCTTGCAAAGTCCGTTTATCCTAATGGCTTCTAATAATCTCAATGCGCCAAGACCATCAACATTTGCAGTATATTCTGGCTCGTCAAAAGAAACACCAACATGTGATTGTGCAGCAAGATTGTATATTTCAGCTGGCTTAACATTATTAACTATTTTATTAATACTTAAACCATCAGACATATCTCCACTGTGTAAAATTAGTCTGCTCTCGTTACACTCCAAAAAGCGGTCAATACGACTTGTATTTGAAATTGATGATCGGCGTACAATTCCATGTACTTCGTATCCCTTATCCAATAATAATTCTGTCAAATAAGCTCCGTCTTGACCAGTAACTCCAGTAATAATAGCTTTTTTATGCATAATTTTGTCTCTATTTAGTTTTAATTTATATAATTAAGTAATTGTTAATTTAAATGTAATATTCATTAGTTATCACATAAGTTGTCATAACGAGCTGTATCATCTATTAGAAATTGACCCGTTTGAATCTCAATTAGTACTAAATTAACTTTACCTGGGTTTTCTATTTTATGAATAGAATTTTCTGGCACATATACTGATTGACCTTCTGTAACGAGATTTATTTTATCATTTAATGTTACCCTAGATGTTCCTTCAACTACTACCCAATGTTCAGCTCTATATTGATGGCTTTGTAGGCCTATACCGTTATTAGGGTTTATCATTATACGCCTAACTAAAAATTCAGTACTTTTGGTGAGCGTTTCAATCCATCCCCAAGGCCTATGGTCTTTTGGGAATACTTCAGCTTGTGGAATCTTTTTTAATTTTAGTGATTCTACTATTTTCTTCACATCTTGAGATTTATTTTTATCAGCAATTAGAACTGCATCCGGCATTGCTACAGCTATAATATCTTCCACTCCAAGTCCTACAATTACTTGATTAGCACTTTCTGATCTTAACAAGCAGTTTTTACATTCGATTGCATAGGCATTTTCTGATAATACTATTCCATCCTTATCAGGTTTTTGCAGCTCCCAAACAGCAGACCAATCACCCACATCTGACCAACCTGCAGAAAACGGGACAGCAACAAGATTATTTGAAAATTCCATCACTGCATAATCAATTGAAACGTTTTTACACGCAGACCAACTCACAGGATCCAAACGGAAAAAACCTAAATCAGCCTTACCTTTTTTTATGGAATTTAAAACAGGGTCTAATAAATCTGGATTATATGTCTCAAATGCTGCAATCATATCTTTTGCGCGAAACATAAAAATTCCCGCATTCCATAGATAATTTCCTGAAATTACCATTTCATTTGCTTTTTCTTCGTTTGGCTTTTCAATAAACCCCTTTAACTCAACTGGGTCAATTTCAGAAGCGGTTGAGAGCTTTAAATAACCATATCCTGTCTCCGGGTGAGTTGGTTTTATTCCAAAAGTACAAATTTTTCCGTCTAAAACTTGCGGAATGCCCTTCAAGACTGCTTCGTGAAAAGCACTTTCATTAGGTATTATATGATCAGATGGTGCAACTAATAAGACTGCTTCACTATCAATTTCAATGACATTGAGGGCTGCAACTAAAATAGCTGGTGCTGTATTTTTTCCTTCTGGTTCAATAAATATTTTACCAGGATCTATCCCAATACTTTGTAACTGATCAGATACTATAAACCTATATTCTGAATTTGTGATAGTAATTAGCTCATCAAATTGTAAAATATTTGAAGAACTTAGCCTGGATGCAGTCTGTTGATAAATACTAGTTTCGCCAGTAAGTTTAGAGAACTGTTTTGGGTATGATTTGCGTGATACTGGCCACATTCTAGTTCCAGAACCACCTGCTAAAACTACTGGGATGATTTTAGTCATATTTTTTCATCTTATTTTGATAAATGGCATTAATAGCTGCCATATAACCTGCAACTGATCCGCAATCATACCAATCTCCAGAAAGCTTCACTGAATCCACTTGAGTTTGGTTATTTTTTGCTTGCAGGTTTATGGCCTCAGCTAATTGAATTTCATTGCCAATTCCAGGTTTTAATGTTCGCAATAGATCAAAAATTTCATGAGTTAAAATATATCTTCCAATGCTAGCTAAATTTGATGGGGCCATTTCATATTTTGGCTTTTCTATTAAACCAGCCACTGTTCCTAATATCTGACCAGGATCTACAACACCATATTTAGCAATATCCGGACCATTAATCTCCATAACCGAAAGTTGTGTGTTGCCAGACTTTTCATAAGCTCTGACTAAATTTGTTAATACTCCATCATCATTTGGTATTAAAAAATCATCGGCTAATAAAACAGCAAAAGGCTCCTGTCCAACCACTCGCTCGGCACATAAAATTGCATGCCCTAAACCTAATTGTTCTGACTGCCTAACAAAAACACATTCAATACCCTTGGGAAGTATATTGTGGACCATATCAGCTTGTCCAATTTTTCCCTTAAGTCTTAAAGCCGTTTCTAACTCAGGATTACTATCAAAATGATCTTCTATTGCACGTTTGTGCCTTCCTGTAACAAATATTAATGTTTCAATACCTGCATTAATGGCCTCTTCTGCAGCATATTGTATCAATGGCTTATCTACCACAGGCAATAGCTCTTTTGGCATTGCTTTTGTAGCAGGTAAAAACCTAGTACCAAAACCAGCTACTGGAAATACAGCTTTTTTAACTTTTTTAATCATATACTAGACCTGGGTTAACATAGATTATTTCTTACAACTATATTTGAAAAAGATATAGCTTTTTATATTAGAAAATATATTTTATAAACAGATAATGGTAGGCATCTTTGATTTCATATGACAATTGGCTTGTATCACCTCTTAAAAAAAATTATATCACAATAATACTAAATAATTGACAGCTTATATTTTCATAATCACAAAAGAAATTCAACCAATAAGTAAATTTATACTTATGAAAATGAACTCATTAGATTGAAATTTAATATTATTTTGACATAATTTAATTTATTTAAAATTTAAAGTAAATATTAATAATATTGAGATACTATAAATCATAATTAGGCTTTACTTAAATTAAAAATAATTTACGTTTGCTCCGACTAAAGTACGTTTTCAAACAAATTTATTTTAAGTTTATTTCACATTGCATGTTTAGATTTAAATAAGATAGAATTTGTATTATTTATTGAAAGAATTGATAATGGTATCATATAGTCCTAATATTGCACGCCAAAAACCCATATCATTTAATTGGGAAGACCCTTTCTTATTAGAAGATCAACTCACCGAAGAAGAGCGAATGATACGTGATACAGCAAAAGCTTATTGCCAGGATAAACTTTTGCCAAGAATTATTGAAGCCAACCGCAATGAAGTATTTCACATAGAAATCATGAATGAAATGGGTGAATTAGGCTTACTTGGCTCAACAATACCTGAAGAGTTTGGTGGAGTTGGAGCAAATTATACATCTTATGGACTGGTTGCCCGCGAAGTAGAGCGTGTTGACAGTGGGTATCGCTCTGCCATGTCAGTTCAGTCATCATTGGTGATGCATCCAATTTTTGCATATGGGAATGATAAGCAAAGAAATAAATATTTACCTAAATTAGCATCTGGAGAACTAGTAGGATGCTTTGGACTTACTGAGCCAGATCATGGCTCTGACCCAGGCGGAATGGTAACACGAGCAAAACAGGTTGATGATGGATATTTGATTTCAGGTGCAAAAAACTGGATTACGAATTCACCAATCGCAGATGTATTTATAATTTGGGCAAAATCTGATGCACATGATAATAAAATCAAAGGATTTATTTTAGAGCGTGGAATGAAAGGGTTAGAAGCCCCCAAGATTGACGGTAAATTTTCTCTGCGAGCTTCCGCAACTGGTATGATTCAAATGGATGAGGTTTTTGTTCCAGAAGAAAATATCCTTCCAAATGTATCTGGTTTAGCTGGTCCATTTGGGTGCTTAAATCGGGCGCGCTACGGCATTGCTTGGGGCACAATGGGTGCTGCAGAATTTTGTTGGCATGCAGCAAGGCAATATACAATGGATCGTAAACAATTTGGTCGCCCATTAGCTCAAACACAGCTCATCCAGAAAAAGCTCGCCGATATGCAAACTGAAATTTCTCTAGGCTTACAGGGTTGTTTACGCATGGGACGTTTATTTGATGAGCATAAAGTCCCTGCTGAACTAATAAGTTTAATGAAACGAAATAATTGTGGCAAAGCGTTAGATATTGCTCGCACAGCCCGTGACATGCATGGTGGAAACGGCGTTTCGGATGAATATGGTGTAATACGGCACGTCATGAACTTAGAGGCAGTAAACACGTATGAGGGTACATACGACATTCATGCATTAATACTTGGCCGCGCTCAAACAGGCCTTCAAGCATTTTTCTAAGTTATCTTTTAAGCTAAATAATATATTATTTTCTTAAACCAGATAAATTTGAAATCTAACTTTAATATTAATGCTTAATTAAATTTTGTAATTAGATTCATAAAATGATATATTTGCTTAAGATTAACTATGCATTGCCAACATTAAAGAATTGCTAACGTCGCGTAATATACAATTCTTGTCGATATATATCCTTGATTTTTATCAAGAATCATTAATAATGTATCCACTTGGAGGAGTTGTAAAATTAATTGCAATGATGAGTCCATCAAAATCATGGTTAAAACAATTTAGAAGTTTAACCGTATCGGGAGAATAACATGATTAAAAAATCTTTAACTAATCTAGCTATCGCAGCAACACTTGCGACAGCTGGAACAGCAGCTTTTGCTGACTGTGGTAATGTTCAGATAGCAGAAATGAACTGGGCATCAGCTGAATTAATGGCAAATGTAGACAAAATCATTCTTGAGAATGGTTATGGATGTAACGTGGAACTAGTTCCAGGTGCAACTATGACTTCATTCGCATCTATGAATGAAAAAGGTCAACCTGACGTAGCTCCAGAATTATGGATCAACGCTGTTCGTGACCCATTAAATGCGGCTATGGATGAAGGCAGACTACACTCTACAAATGCTGGCCCAATTACTCAACTAGGTGAAGGTTGGTGGGTAACTCCTGCATTCCAAGCAGCGCACCCTGAATTAGACACAGTTGTAAAAATCATAGAGCGCCCAGACTTGTTTCCAGATGCAGAAGACTCAAGCAAAGGTGCCTTTGTTGGTTGCCCAGCGGGATGGGGTTGCCAATTGGCAAACGCAAACTTGTTCAGAGCATTTGACATGGAAGCAAAAGGTTGGACATTAGTAGATCCAGGTTCAGCCGCTGGTTTGGACGGTTCAATTGCTAAAGCTGGTGATCGTGGTGAGAATTGGTTTGGTTATTACTGGTCTCCAACTGCAATGGTTGGAAAATATGGCCTAATTCCAGTTGACTTTGGTGTACCTTTCG
>Ga0209199_1000642_pt1 | contig 47996 bp, 35 predicted proteins | sample COGITO_mtgs_1105_7_FD_184805 | JGI IMG/M metagenome (GOLD analysis project Ga0209199, IMG submission 184805) | Pelagic marine microbial communities from North Sea - COGITO_mtgs_110523 (SPAdes) (version 2) | ecosystem: Environmental > Aquatic > Marine > Epipelagic ... | reverse complement strand
CCGCTTTTTAAGCGGCTGCAAACATACAACCTTTTTTACCTTTCACAACTTTTATCTAAGGTATTTTAAATAACAAATATCCGTCTTTGTTTTATTGTCTGAATTACAATATGTTAAGAATGAAAAAAAAACATATAATTTAAATTACTAATCTTTAAATTATATGAATACTTATTGTTTGAAACCGTTTATACTCTTATATTTGCCTCCTATTATATAAAACTAACTATGATTAATATTACATTGCCTGATGGAAGCGTGAGATCTTTTGAACAAAGTCTTACTGTATTAGATGTCGCTAAAGATATTAGCGAAGGTTTTGCACGAAATGTAATTTCGGCTAAATTTAATGATACTACTGTTGAAACCTCTACTTTATTAACTACCGATGGCAGTCTTACGTTATTCACTTGGAAGGATGCTTTAGGTAAAAAAGCCTTTTGGCACTCATCTTCTCATATACTTGCTCAAGCTTTAGAAGAATTATACCCTGGAGTTAAACTATCTATAGGACCTGCTATTGAAAATGGATTTTACTATGATGTAGACTTAGGCGATCAAGTGATTTCTGAAAACAACTTTAAGGCCATAGAAAATAAAATGCTGGAAATAGCAAGAGAAAAGCATGACTTCTCGATAAAACCAGTATCAAAAGCAGATGCACTACTCAAATATAAAAATGAAGGTAACACATATAAGGTAGAGCTAATTGAAAACCTTAACGATGGAGAAATTACTTTTTGTGATCATTCATCATTTACTGACTTATGTAGAGGGGGACATATCCCTAATACGGGAATTATCAAGGCCGTAAAGGTTTTAAGCGTGGCAGGAGCTTATTGGAGAGGGGATGAAAACAATATCCAACTTACTAGAGTTTATGGGATTTCATTTCCAAAACAAAAAGAACTAACAGAATATTTAGCTCTTTTAGAAGAAGCTAAAAAAAGAGACCACCGGAAATTAGGAAAGCAACTAGAACTTTTTACTTTTTCAAAGAAAGTTGGACAAGGTTTACCATTATGGTTGCCAAAAGGAGCCGCTTTACGTTCACGATTAGAAGACTTTTTAAAGAAAGCACAACAAAAAGCGGGCTACGAAATGGTCATCACCCCTCATATTGGTCAAAAAGAACTGTACGTCACTTCAGGGCATTATGAAAAATATGGAGCCGACAGCTTCCAAAGCATTAAAACTCCTAAAGACGATGAAGAGTTTTTGCTTAAACCAATGAATTGCCCCCACCACTGTGAAATATACAATGCAAAACCCTTTAGTTATAAAGAATTACCTAAACGATTTGCTGAATTTGGTACTGTTTATAGGTATGAACAAAGTGGTGAGCTGCATGGTTTGACAAGAGTAAGAGGTTTTACTCAAGATGATGCTCATATATTTTGTATGCCTGAGCAGTTAGACCAGGAGTTTCAAAATGTAATAGACTTGGTCCTTTATGTATTCGGATCTCTAGGGTTTGAAAACTTCTCGACACAAGTATCTGTACGGGATCCGAAAAATTTAGAAAAATACATTGGGGATTCTGATGTTTGGGACAAAGCAGAGCAAGCAATCATAAATGCTGCGGAAGCAAAAGGATTAGACTATATAGTTGAAACTGGCGAAGCTGCTTTTTATGGACCAAAATTAGACTTCATGGTCAAAGATGCCTTAGGACGACAATGGCAGTTAGGGACCATTCAAGTAGACTATAATTTACCAGAAAGATTCGATTTGACCTATAAAGGAGCCGATAACGAACTACATAGGCCTGTTATGATTCACCGTGCCCCTTTTGGAAGCATGGAACGATTTGTAGCAATTTTGCTTGAACATACGGGAGGAAATTTCCCGCTTTGGTTAGTGCCTGAACAAGTTATTATCCTATCAATTAGCGAGAAATATGAAAAATACGCTCGAAAAGTTTTAAATTTGCTAGAAAATAACGAAATTCGCGCCCTCGTGGACAACAGAAATGAAACCATGGGTAAGAAAATTCGGGACGCAGAAATGCAAAAAGTTCCTTATATGATTATCGTTGGTGAGCAAGAAGAACTCGACGGAACAGTAAGCGTAAGAAAACATGGTGGAGAGGATTTAGGCACGATTAGTGTTAAATCATTTACATCAATTATTGAAGAAGAGATTAAGAAAACACTAAAAGAATTTAAAGTTTAACTAAAATATAAAGCCATAGCAATACGTAGAAGAAGAGACAGAGGTCCTCTAAGAATTATTAAAGAAGATCAACACAAGATCAACAGGAAAATCACTGCATTAGAGTTAAGACTTGTTGGTGACAACGTTGAAGTTGGTGTTTACAGCTTATCTAAAGCCTTAGCAATCGCAAGAGAGCAAGAAGTTGATTTAGTTGAGATTTCACCAAATGCTGTTCCCCCTGTATGTAAGGTAATGGATTATAAGAAGTTTCTTTATGAACAAAAGAAGCGTGATAAAGTTATCAAATCAAAAGCGACCAAAGTGGTTGTTAAGGAAATTCGTTTTGGACCTCAAACCGATGACCATGATTATGCTTTCAAAAGAAAACACGCAGAAAAGTTTTTAAAAGAAGGTGCTAAATTGAAAGCCTTTGTGTTTTTCAAAGGACGTTCAATTATCTATCAAGAACAAGGTCAAATTTTATTATTGCGTTTAGCGCAAGATTTAGAAGACTTAGGGAAAGTAGAGCAAATGCCAAAATTAGAAGGGAAGCGTATGATTATGTTCATATCACCAAAAAAAGTAAAATAAGCGAAGTAACTAAATAAAGTAGAAAATGCCTAAAATGAAAACCAAGTCTAGTGCCAAAAAACGATTTAAGTTAACTGGTACTGGAAAAATCAAAAGAAAGCATGCGTTCAAAAGCCACATTCTAACGAAGAAGTCTAAAAAACGCAAACTTGCTCTCACTCACAGTACATTAGTACATGCGAATGATGCAGACAACATTAAGCAACAATTACGTTTAAAGTAATTATTGCTTAGGTTAAACTAATTTTTATAAACCATGGAGTCAGGCCAATATAAGTGTTCAACATAATTGAATCGCCTACTACAAAAAACTTTAAGAAATGCCAAGATCAGTAAACTCAGTGGCCAAAAGAGCCCGTAGAAAAAAAGTATTAAAACAAGCCAAAGGATATTTTGGACGTCGTAAAAATGTATGGACTGTTGCAAAAAATGCAGTAGACAAAGCCATGCTTTACGCTTACAGAGACCGTAGAAACAAAAAAAGAACATTCCGTGCATTATGGATCATGCGTATCAACGCTGGATCTAGAGCTCATGGATTATCGTATTCACAATTTATGGGGAAACTCAAAACGCATAACATTGACCTAAACCGAAAGGTATTGGCTGATTTAGCAATGAACGACCCAGCAGCTTTTAAAGCTATAGTTGACAAACTAAACTAAGGCATTTGCCTATTGTATAATATTCGCTTATAAAAAAAAGCCCACTCAATTGAGTGGGCTTTTTTTATTTACAACATCTTTTATCGTAACTATGTTTTTTGTTTTTTCTTTCGTGCAGCAGGAAATAATACATTATTTAAAATAAGCCGATACCCTGGCGAAGTAGGATGTAAATCTAATTCAGTTTTTGGATCCCCTACCCTATGTGTATAATCCTCAGGATCATGACCTCCATAAAATGTAAAGAATCCCTGTCCTTTAATCCCATGTATGTACCTAGCTTCTCCATTTGACTTATTTTCACCCATCACTAAAACATTAGATTTCACTAGTTCTCTTGAATAGGAAGTTGTTTGACCCATAAAACCTTTTATAAGTGCGGTGTGATTTTGATTCAGCATTGTAGGAATAGGATCCCATTTGGCTGAATACTCCATTAGTGTAAAGTAGTCTAATTCTTTTGGTATTTTACGAACTTGGGTCATGTCTATGTTTGAAAACTCATATACTTTAGGGTCTCGTTCGATAATAAAATCTGTGAAGGCAAACGTTTTAGAGTAGTCTAATTGGTTTTGATAGTTTGGAGTTGTCCCATCCCCATCAAACATTGGCTCACAAATATCAACTTGTTGAGCTGATAAAGCAATATCAAAACTATCTGTAGCACTGCACATGGCAAACATAAAGCCACCTCCCAATACATATTCTCTAATTTTTTTAGCTACGGCTAGTTTTTGATCAGAGACTTTACTGTACCCCAATGATATAGCTAGTGCTTCAGACGCTTGTTGATGTTCAATATACCAAGCTGCATTTCTATAAGCTCTATAAAACTTCCCATACTGACCAGTGAAATCTTCGTGATGAAGGTGGAGCCAATCATAAAGTAATAAAGCATCCGCTAAAACTTCCGTATCGTAAATGGTTTCATAAGGGATTTCAGCATAAGTCAAAACCATAGTTACGGCATCATCCCAAGGTTGGTTTCCGTTTGGAGAATAGACCGCTATCTTAGGGGCTTTTTCGAGAACTACTGCATCCATATTTTGACTAGGACTTTCAATATTCCTTAGAATAGCTTCGACTTTTTCGTTACTTAAAATCTCATATGAAACACCTCTGATGAGACATTCCTTTTCAATAGAGTCTATCAAGGGCACTAAGAAAGACCCTCCTCTATAATTAAGAAGCCATTTTACGTTTTGTTGTTTACTAAGAACCCAATAAGTAATTCCGTAGGCTTTGAGATGATTTTTCTGACCTTCTGCATCCATTGGAATTAGAATATAAGACGCAAAAGAATTCAAAGAAAAAAACAAGCAAAGAGTCAGTATTAATTTTTTCATCTTCTAAAGATAAGTAAAAAAAGAGGCATTAGTAAGGCGTATCGTCGTCAGCGTCTCCAAAAGCTTGACTTGGATCAACTCTAAAGTCTTCTTGCTTGAAAGTATCGTCATTAGCAGCGGCATTCATTTTGGAATGAAACTCGGTATCAAATGGAGAATCAAAATCATCCAAATTATCAAACTTACCTAAATGACCGATAAACTTTAATCGTATATTCTCTAGTCCACCGTTACGGTGCTTTGCAATTATAAATTCTGCTTGACCTTCGGAGGGAGTGTGTTGCTCATCATCCCATTCGTCAATCTTGTAATATTCTGGACGGTAAATAAATGAAACGATATCTGCATCTTGTTCAATCGCACCAGACTCTCTCAAGTCAGAAAGCAACGGACGCTTACTGCCACCACGTGTTTCAACAGCCCTGGAGAGCTGAGATAACGCAATTACAGGGATACTTAATTCTTTTGCTAAAGCCTTGAGGTTACGTGATATCATAGAAATTTCTTGCTCACGATTCCCGTTTTTCTGACTACCCCCCCCAGTCATAAGCTGTAAATAATCTACAATAATTAGTTTGATGCCATTTTGAGAGGCTAATCGGCGTGCTTTGGCTCTTAAGTCAAAAATGGATAATGAAGGAGTATCGTCAATATATAAAGGGGCTTTTTCAAGAGATTTTACTTTAACATTTAATTGTTCCCATTCATGTTTTTCAAGACGACCTGTTCTTAATTTCTCAGAACTTAAGCCTGTTTCTGAAGAAATTAATCGTGTAATTAACTGAACAGATGACATTTCTAATGAAAAGAAAGCGACAGGAATATTTTGAGTGACTGCAATATTACGAGCCATTGAAAGCGTTAGAGCCGTTTTACCCATACCAGGACGGGCCGCTATGATAATTAAATCACTTTCTTGCCACCCAGAGGTAAGCTTGTCAAGCTTATCGAACCCTGAAGGCACCCCGCTAAGCCCTTCTTTATTAGAAATTTCTTCAATCTTTTTCTTTGCTTGAAATACTAAATCCTGTGCAGTTTCAGTTGATTTTTTAATATTTCCCTGTGTAACTTCATATAGTCGTGTTTCAGCTTTGTCTAATAAATCAAAAACATCCTTTGTTTCATCAAAAGAATCTTCAATAATTTCGTTTGAAATTTTGATTAAGCTACGCTGAATAAATTTCTGTAAAATAATCCGTGCATGAAATTCAATGTGAGCAGATGAAGATACTTTTTGTGTTAATGATATTAAGTAAAAATCACCTCCTACTAAATCCAGTTTAGAATTTTTTCTTAATTGAGTGGAAACCGTTAATAAATCAACAGGTTCACTATTTTCAAATAGCTGCAGTATTGCTTCAAAAATATATTGATGAGAATCTTTATAAAAAGCATCAATACTAAGGATGTCAATTACCTCATCAACTCCTTTTTTATCAATCATCATAGCCCCAAGCACAACTTCCTCTAAATCGGTGGCTTGTGGAGGGATTTTCCCTTTTTCCAAGCTAATTAAAGTGCTTGTATCTGTTTTGTATGCTTTTACTTGGTCTGGCTGTTTCATGTTACGAAAGTACTTAAAATATGAGTAATACAGAGAATGGTTGTTGACGTATACTCAACAATTAAACTGTTTATAAGTTAAAAATATTGTTAATAAGCATTAAAAAAGTCAAGTGAGACACTTGACTTAATTTTTTATAAGAAGAGCGCTATGAATTAATCGTTATATACACCCATTTGTGAATACTTATCCATGCGCTGGGCAACCAATTCTTTTGGTGATAAGTTTTTAAATTCATTATAAGACTTAACGATTGTGTTTGAAACAGTTAAAAATGTTTGGTCGCGATCTTTGTGAGCACCTCCTAAAGGTTCCTTTATAATCTCGTCAACTAACTTCATTCGCTTCATGTCTTTAGCGGTTAGTTTTAAAGCATCCGCAGCCTGCTCTTTATATTCCCAGCTTCTCCATAGTATTGAAGAACAAGATTCTGGAGAAATCACAGAGTACCAAGTGTTTTCAAGCATTAAGACTTTATCACCTACTCCAATGCCCAAAGCACCGCCTGAAGCGCCTTCACCAATAATAATCGTAATGATTGGTACTTTTAAACGAGTCATTTCAAGAATATTTCTAGCAATTGCTTCTCCTTGACCACGTTCTTCTGCCTCTAAGCCAGGGTAAGCACCAGGTGTATCGATAAGAGAGACAACTGGGATTCCAAACTTTTCTGCTGATTTCATTAGTCGAAGGGCTTTCCTATACCCTTCTGGATTTGCCATTCCAAAGTTTCTATACTGGCGTGTTTTAGTATTATATCCTTTTTGCTGACCAATAAACATAAAGCTTTGATCACCAATTTTTCCTAGGCCACCAATCATCGCTTTATCATCCTTGAAATTACGATCTCCGTGGAGCTCCAAGAATGAATCACCACATATAGAATTGATATAATCTAAAGTATAAGGACGGTTAGGGTGTCTTGATAGTTGTACGCGTTGCCAAGGCGTTAAATTTTTATAAATTTCTTTTTTGGCTGCCTCTAATTTTTGAAGGATTTGCAAGGATGTTTCAGAAACATCGACATCACTTTCTTCGCCAATAATTTGACATTTTTGTAGTTGATCTTCTAGTTCCTTAATAGGTAACTCAAATTCTAGATATTCCATAGAAGTTCAAGATTAGTTTTAGTTAGATTACAAATATAAAACTTTAATAGATCTCAGAGCTTAGATTTGAGTTTTTTTGATATTTTTAAAAACGGCGTTCAATAAAACGGTAAAAATAATTATGCCAGCACCAATGTAAAACATTGGGCGCATGGTCTCAGATTCCGGGAAAAACACCAAGGCCAAAATAATTCCATAAATAGGCTCCAAGTTGTACGTCAATACAACTGTATAAGGGGTTATGTACTTCATTACATGAACCGAGACTATAAAAGCATAGGCTGTGCAAACTGAAGCTAAAATTAATAGATATACCCAGTCAGATGAAGAGATCTGAAAAAACGCATGGTTAAAACCATCCTCTCTGAACGCCAAAAAAATGGATATAAATAATATTCCAGAAATAAATTCATAAAATGAAATAATAGATGGGGGATAGTGTTGAACAAATTTACCATTAAGAACTGCAAACAATGTTGAAAATAATGCCGAGGATATGCCCAAAACAATACCTAATATATATTTTAACTCTGTTTGAGTAATCAAAACAATTCCAACAATAACTATGAGACCAAATAAAATTTCATAACCAATGATTTTCCGTTTAAAAAATAACGGCTCTATAAAAGAGGCAAAGAATGCACCTGTTGAAAACATTGCTAAAGTGATTGATATATTTGAAACATTAATAGCTGCAAAAAAAGTTATCCAGTGTAACGCTATAATCACCCCTGCAACTGAAAGACTAAAGAGAACTTTTAATGGGATCCTTAAAGGGGTTTTCTTAGCCAAAATATACACTAACATTAAAACCGCTCCAATACTCATTCTATACCAAACAAGATGAATTGCGTCTAACGTTATAAGCTCTCCTAGTATAGCCGTAAATCCAGCTATAATCACAAGAAAATGTAAGTGGATATAGTTTTGAATTTTAACGCTTTGCATTGTACAAAAGATAAATTGCTAGTGCTCCAAAGACAAGGTTTGGAAACCAAACAGCAAGTAATGGAGAAAAATCAGATTGTTCAGCCATGACCCCAAAAACTTTATCAAAAAAGACATAGACCATTGCTATCACAATTCCAAAAGCTAGATTAACGCCCATTCCTCCACGTCTTTTAATGGATGAAACTGCGACAGCAATGATAGTAAGGATAAATACTGAAACGGGCAAACTCCATTTTTTATACTGAACTACCTTATAGCGGTTGATATTTGAAGAGCCTCTCACTTCCTCTCTAGAAATAAAACGTGTCAGCTCACCATATGTCAAAGTTTCTGCGACATATTTGGGTGGGGTTAAATCTTCTAGATCAAAGCTGAAAAGTGTGTCTTTACGACGCATATATTCTAGTTGATCATTGTCATCCCCTAAAACCCTTAAATTGTAATTAGTTAAATTATAGGTGCTATCCTCTTCTACATATTTTATGGCAGATGCATGAATTTTATATGCTAACTTATTGCCTTCAAAATGTTCAAGTGTAAAATTATTTCCACGCTTTGTTTTTGGATCAAAATTACTCACGTAAATGTATTCGTTATCATTGATTTGCCTATAAATATGTTGTGTCTCGGCCACCTTAGAGCTATTTAAATACTTATAGTTAAACTCATTAAATCCTTTGCTTGCAATAGGAGCCCAATACATGCCTAACATTAATGCTAAAAAAGCTACAAATGAAGCCCCAATAAAATAGGGTCTTAAAAAGCGTGAAAAAGAAACCCCTGAGCTTAAGAAGGCTACAACTTCAGTGTTATTTGCTAGCTTGGAGGTAAACCAAATTACAGAAAGAAATAGAAAAAGTGGAAACAATAGATTTGCAAAATAAATAGTAAAATCAAAATAAAAAGATGCTACTTCTTTAAATGGAACTTCATTTTCTAATATTCGATCAATTTTTTCAGCAAGATTCACTGTTATTCCAATAGGAATAAACAAAAGTAACATCATGAAAAATGTGAACAAATACCGTTTTAATATGTACCAATCTAAAATTTTCATTGTTTATAAACGATTATCCATTTGTTTGACCATCATTGTTTTCCAAGTCCCAAAATCTCCTGCTAATATGTGTTTTCTTGCTTGACGTGTTAACCATAAATAAAAGCCTAGATTATGAATTGTAGCTATTTGTTTACCCAATAACTCATTAACACTAAACAAATGTTTTAAATATGCTTTTGAATATTCTGTATCAACAAAAGTTATACCCATTTCATCAATTGGAGAAAAATCTTCTTTCCACTTCTTATTTTTGATATTTATTGACCCATAGGCAGTGAATAGCATTCCATTCCTAGCATTACGAGTAGGCATCACGCAATCAAACATATCAATACCAAGAGCTATATTTTCTAAAATATTTATTGGGGTTCCAACCCCCATCAAGTATCTTGGTTTATCTTCAGGAAGTATTTCACAAACAACATCAGTCATTGCATACATCTCTTCGGCAGGCTCCCCTACTGACAGTCCCCCAATGGCATTTCCAACAGCCCCAGCGTTGGCAATATATTCAGCAGATTGACGACGTAAATCTTTATAAGTACTTCCCTGAACTATAGGAAAGAACGCTTGATTATGATCATATTTTAGAGGGGTCTTTTCAAGGTGATTTATACAACGATCTAACCAACGATGAGTCATATGCATTGATCTTTTAGCATAATTATAGTCGCAAGGATAGGGTGTACACTCGTCAAATGCCATGATAATATCGGCTCCAATACTACGTTGGATTTCCATAACATTTTCAGGTGTAAAGGTGTGCATACTACCATCAATATGACTCTTAAACTTAACGCCTTCTTCTTTAATTTTACGATTAGCTGACAGAGAATATACTTGATAACCTCCAGAGTCTGTTAAGATATTTCTGTCCCAGTTCATGAATTTATGAAGCCCTCCTGCTTTTTCTAGTATATCTATTTGGGGGCGAAGAAATAAATGGTACGTGTTGGCTAAAATAACATCTGGATTGATATCATTTTTGAGCTCTCGTTGGTGGACGCCTTTTACAGTACCTACTGTTCCTACTGGCATAAAAATGGGGGTCTCAATGACTCCGTGATCCGTAGTTAACGTGGCAGCTCTTGCTCTAGTATCACTATCTTTTTTTAGTAAATCGAATTTCAAACTCTTAAATTACAAGGTTAATGGATAATATTATAGTGGGTAAATGTAACTTTAATCCCCCAAGCATAAAACTTATGAAAGATGTTAATTTTGTGCTCGCGACTTATAGTTAATTAAATAATCACCTTTAGAAGCCCCTTCATCAAATGAACTGCCTTTTAACAGCAATCTTGTCTGTTCTCTAGCTTCTTGATTTGTCCACCCTTCATATTCAATTCTGTAAAGTGCAGAAAACATTTGTGCACGTCCAACACCATGGTAACAGTGTATTAACACAGGATAATTGAAAGGGTCATCCATAATTTCTAAGAACTCATCGACCGTTTCTTGAGTAGGAACTTGATCGGTTCCTAGATTAAAATAGTTAACTCCTTCTAACTGCTCGACAGCTCGCTTTTCAGCAGTTAATTCATCTGGAATCTCTGGATTATTGATCTTATCTTTGGAGCGAGGGAAACGTAAATCAATAATGCTTTTTAATTGATGATCTTCAATATAGGTAGCGATGTTTTCAGGTGGAATAACACCCGATTTATAAACTTTGTTTTTTGATATTTCCTTGAAATTATAATTGAAATGTACATCATAAACATATTTAGAAACCCCTAAAATCACGATGCTAAAAAGTAAGATTGTTATTTTCTTTGTCATTGGTAATTAATTTTGTTTATAGCTTTTTATCAATTATTCTATCGAAATAATCTTTTAAAAATGCTTTACAAGACAATTCAACATCGTCCATTTCTTTTGTTCGTTTTGAAATTAAATTAATTTCTAAACCAAGGTCATTAATATCGTAAAAACCAATAGCTTTTACTCCGTCAAATATACAAATTATATTCCCCTTACTAAATTGATAGTTTTGCCCATTATAATTCATTACAAAAGGGGGTGTTGAAGTTAAACTATCGTCTATCAAGCTTCGACCCCAACTTCTAAAGGGTTTATCATACCCTACCATATTTAATATAGTTGGATAAATATCAATTTGCTGGGACAATTCACTATTTAATCCTGTATATTTTTGATCAGAACTATAAATCATAATGGGAATGGCGTATCTATTAATCGGCTTGTAGTACTCTTTATAATCTACTTGATTGGTATGATCTGCAGTGATAATAAAGATCGTATTATCAAACCAGGGTTCATTTTTGGCAGATTCAAAAAATTGCTTAAAAGCAAAATCTGTGTAGCCAACACATTGATGTATTGGCTGATTACCTTTTGGAAATTGCCCTTCAAATTCATCAGGTATAATATAAGGTTCATGTGATGTCACAGTAAAAATAGTAGAGAAAAATGGTGTTTTTTTAGTATCTATCGTTTCTTTCGTAAACTGAAAAAAGGGAAGATCCCAAATTCCCCAAAACCCATCAAATAGTGCATCATTCCCAAATTCTGTTTTTCCATAATAATGATCAAAACCAAGAATATTTGAAAACCCTAAGAAACCCATAGATCCATTGGGAGCACCATGGAAAAAAGAGGTGTCATACCCTTCCAAATTTAATACAGAAACCACAGACTCAATTTTTTGATTGGCATATGGAGACGATGTAAACGCATCTTTAAAGGACGGAATTCCTGCTAATACAGATGACATTCCATGAATAGACTTTCTACCATTGGCAAAAGCGTTATCAAATACTAAACTTTTAGAAGCTAATGAGTCTAAAAATGGGGTATAGCTTACGTAATTCTGAATGTTAGAATTTTGATTAAAAGCCCCCATATACTCTCTGCCATAGCTTTCGGTGATAAAGACTATAATATTAGGCTTGACTTCCTGTTTACTGCTATAATGCTTAATGGGCTGAACTAAACTATCAATAACTGATTCTGAAACAGTAAATGGCACTTTTTTGAAGGTCTTCTTATTAAAGGTTCTTAAAATTGCAAAAGGCGTATTTAACACAAAATCTGCATGCTGGATTTTAGAAACATATCGGTTAGCATCTACCAAATTAATGGGGCGGGTACTCTTTTTAAAATCTCCTCTGATACCTCCAACCATCAAAGTAGCAGTAAAAAGAAATGCAACAACCGAGGTTAATACATATGAAATCACTCCTTTTGAATATGGCTCAGTATTTATTTTAATTTTTTTATATAATAAAACCCACAAGGCAGACATCATAAAAAACAGTAAGAAAACATGCCAATAAGTTACAGAAAAACGAAAAAACATATGAACTAAGTTACTCTCATTTTCTATGACAGCCCATTCAGAGACCGAGGTTCTATTATAATTGAATTTATAATAAATTAGATCCACAAAATTAAAGGCGATTCCAATTAAATTAGTTAGAAAATAAACGGCAAAAAGAACATTCTGATATACTTTATGGGTATTTATCCAAAGAGGAAACATTGATAGGACTACAAATAAACTGTTTAAGTAAAATATGGAAGTCGTATCAAATGCAAGTCCATGATAACTCAATCTGAGGTATTCAGAAAGGGAATCAATTTCTAACAATGAATAATTATATATAAAGAACAAAAAACGGGAAAAGGCATACATCAAATACACGAGTAAAACCCTGTATAACATCACCTTATACTCATGTAATCTAATAAATCTTAACATAAAAATAGTTCCAAATTGGATGTAAAAATAGAAAAGAAATTGCACATTTTACTTCCCATAGCGTCTTTTTATAAATTGTTAGTTAAATTGTAAAATTATCAAGTTTAATAGTTTTGTCTATCTAAAATTAAAATTATCTTTGAGAATGATTTTTTTTAACTTTTAATATTTAGTCAATGTCAAACAAAAAATTACATGATTTAACAACCCAAGTTCGTAGAGATATTTTGCGCATGGTTCACAAAGTAAACTCAGGACACCCAGGTGGGTCTTTAGGATGTGCCGAATTCTTAGTAGTGCTTTACACAAATATCATGAATCGCAAAGAAGGATTTGACATGAATGGATTTGATGAGGATTTATTTTTCCTATCCAATGGCCATATTTCTCCTGTATTTTACAGTGTACTTGCGCATTCAGGATACTTTCCTGTTGAAGAACTCAATACTTTCAGACTTTTAGATTCTCGTTTACAAGGACACCCAACCACACATGAAGGTCTTCCAGGAATTCGAATTGCTTCAGGGTCGTTAGGCCAGGGATTATCAGTAGCATTGGGTGCAGCAGAAGCTAAAAAATTAAATAATGACAACAGTCTAATTTACACGCTTCACGGAGACGGGGAATTACAAGAAGGACAAAATTGGGAAGCAATAATGTACGCTTCCGCAAAAAACATAGATAATTTAATAGCGACTATTGATTTAAACGGAAAACAAATTGACGGAGCAACGGACGACGTACTTCCAATGGGAAGTATAAAAGGTAAGTTTGAAGCTTTTGATTGGACAGTGATTGAGGTTGAAAATGGAAACGATATTGATTCTATTATTGAAGGTATGGCATCGGCTAAGGCAGCTGCAGGAAAAGGCAAACCAGTTTGTGTGTTGTTAAAAACAATGATGGGTAACGGAGTTGATTTTATGATGCACACACATGCATGGCATGGAAAAGCACCTAACGATGCTCAGTTAGAGAGTGCTTTAAATCAAAATCCAGAAACTTTAGGAGATTATTAAATTCAAAACCAACAAATAATGAAAACTTACACATACACAGAAAAAAAAGATACAAGAAGTGGTTTTGGAGCAGGTCTTGCAGAACTTGGAAGAACCAATCCTAACGTAGTAGCACTATGTGCCGATCTTATAGGGTCCTTAAAAATGAATCAATTTATTGATGAAAACCCTGAACGTTTCTTTCAAATTGGAATTGCGGAAGCGAATATGATGGGAATTGCAGCCGGATTAACAATTGGTGGTAAAATTCCTTTTACAGGAACTTTTGCAAATTTTTCGACAGGACGTGTTTATGATCAAATTAGACAATCCATTGCATATTCAAATAAGAACGTGAAAATCTGTGCATCTCATGCGGGTTTAACTTTAGGAGAAGATGGAGCAACACATCAAATCTTAGAAGATATTGGCCTAATGAAAATGCTACCAGGTATGGTTGTAATTAACACCTGCGACTACAACCAAACAAAGGCAGCAACGATTGCTATAGCAGACTATGACGGTCCTGTTTATTTAAGATTTGGAAGGCCAACCGTCCCTGTTTTTATGCCGGAAGACCAAGTGTTTGAAATTGGGAAGGCAATTCAACTTCAGGAAGGTTCAGATGTTACTATTGTTGCAACAGGACATCTTGTTTGGGAGGCACTTGAAGCCGCTAAAGTGTTACACGAAAAAGGAATTTCTGCTGAAGTGATCAATATTCATACTATTAAACCTTTAGATGATAAAGCTATTTTAGACTCTGTTGCCAAAACCGGGTGTATTGTAACGGCAGAAGAGCACAATTTCTTGGGTGGTTTGGGAGAAAGTGTTGCTAGGGTATTAGCGCTTAACAACCCAACACCTCAGGAGTTTGTTGCCACAAATGATACTTTTGGAGAATCTGGAACACCCGCACAACTAATGGACAAGTATGGCTTAAACAGCACTGCTATTATTGACAAAGCTCTAAAAGTAATCGCTAGAAAGTAAAATACAAACTGGTCAGTAAGAACATAAAAAAAGAGTCGCATTAGCGACTCTTTTTTTATGTTCTTATATTCGTATTGCAACTATTCAATAGTATCTGATTCTGTAACATCCAAATAATTAGGAATTCCATTGCCATTGTCATCTACTAGTGTTATAATGTTAGCCGTGAAAGTTCCGTCTGGTAAAGTAGAAATAGGTGAAATAAACTGATTTGACATCAGTTCAATAGCATCAAGGATAGTTTGAAGTCCTTCTAAAGTCATATCAGAATAAGTATCAATTTTGATTTCGCTGGCTGTGGCAGTACCATCCCCGTCATCATCAGAATCTAGGAAGTTTAAAAATAAGTCCTCATCAGTATCGATTAACAAATCAGAATCGTTTGATTGAGAAATCTCCATGTGAGACGGTATATTATCTAAATCATGGTCTCTTGATTCTGCTTGCAGCAATTCAAATTTGTACATTAAATTTGAGTAAGTAGGAATTCCTGATTTATATGTTGAAAAATAGCTTAAACCAGACGGTAAAAACATGGCACCCATTCCAGAACCTTCAAAACTAACAGTCCCATCAACATTAGATGTAAAAGAGTTTGAAACGTTGAATTGTGGAAAAACTCGGTTCCAACCTTGGATTGTCGATGTTAATTCAATAGGCTGTTGAAACGCAGACTGTGCAAATACAGTCCCATCAGAAAGAAAACCGTTATAACTTACTCTAATTGCATCTGTAAAGTTTGGTGAGTATTCACCATCACCTTGTTTGATTTTTAAAATATAATATACATATTCAACTTCTAAATAAGTAGTTATCATTGTCTGTACATCATTTATCAAAAGAGATGTGTTTGTAGGCAAGGTTTCTCCATCCAACAATTCGCTAATTATTAAATCTTCCATAGTGGGATTTTCAAGTGAATTAACCACAGATGAATTGTAATAATGCGTGTTTAAATACACTATCAGAGAGTCATTATCAATAGCTTGTTGCTCAGTCCTGTCGTTCTCAGGAACTTGTATTGATGTAGTATCATCATCTTTTTCACAAGAAGCAACCATTAAAATAAATGAGAAAATGAAAAGTATGTTATATTTATAATTCATAATTGTATATTAAGTGATGCAAGATACAATAATATACTATTTTTGTATGGAAGATTAACGTTGTTTTAAACATTTTATGCGAATAGATAAATATTTATGGTGTGTCCGTTATTACAAGACACGAAATATCGCTACAACTGCTTGTAAAAAAGGACACGTCAGGGTAAATGGTGCTGTTGTAAAGCCCGGAAGAGACATCTATCCAATGGACAAAATTGGAGTGCGTATTAATCAAATTAATTACCAATTGACAGTTCTAGACATTCCTAAAAGTCGGGTTGGAGCTAAGTTAGTTGACATTTACCGAACAGACACCACTCCAAAATCAGAATTTGAAGCTCAAGAATTGTTAAAATATTCTAAGGACTATTATCGTGAAAAAGGAGAGGGAAGACCAACAAAAAAAGACCGTAGAGAAATTGACGACTATTTAGAAGGAGATGAAAAAATAAAATAAGTCATTTAATTAAAGACCGTTTTTTATCTTTGAAAAAAAAATTGTTATGGCGTTAGTAGAAAATTCTATTTTAAATCACGAACAAATTAATCACAAAGTAAAACGGATTGCTTATCAAATTTATGAATCCAATGTTGAAGAGCAAGAAGTTATTATTGCTGGAATTGACTCAAATGGCTATTTGTTTGCTGAGAAATTAAAAAAAGCTTTAATTGATATTTGCAATATTAAGCCTATAATCTGTAAGGTTATAATAGATAAGAAAAACCCCACCAATCCAATCACAACCTCTCTTTTACCTGATGAGTACCGCGGAAAGTCTTTAGTACTTGTAGATGATGTATTAAATTCTGGAACAACATTAATATACGGAGTAAAGCATTTTTTAAATGTTCCTTTGAAACAATTTAAAACAGCCGTACTTGTAAACCGTAACCACAAGAAATATCCTGTAAAAGCAGATTTTAAAGGAATTTCATTATCAACTTCATTAAAAGAACATGTCTCTGTTGTTTTTGACAAAAAAGGTTCAAAAGTTATTTTAGACTAATTCAGAACTAATACTATCAACTACCTCTTGTGGACTCATGTCATCTGTAAAAACACTAATTTTAGCTTGGTTATAATACGCTGATCGTTCAAATAAATGTTTTGCTATAAATTCGGGGATCTCATCGTTTTTTAAGTTTGATATCAAAGGTCGCTCCGATTTTTCGTTAATCAAACGCTTAGTTAAATTTAATATCGATGTTTTTAACATTACCGTAACGACATTTGGGTGATTTACTAGGTAAGACATTGTATCTGAATAACATGGAGTCCCCCCCCCCAAAGCAAGAACCAAGTTCGTTTGATTAGAACACAAATATTTCACTGCATTAGCTTCAATCCTACGAAAATAAATCTCGCCCTTTGTTTTAAATATATTGGAAACTGAACTCTTTTGACTGTGTTGAATATAATCATCTAAATCTTGAAATTTCAAATCTCGCTGAGATGCCAATAACCGTCCAATAGTAGACTTTCCAGAACCCATATACCCTAATAAAACAACAATCATAAAACTATAAAAATTTGATTATAAGCCTCCTATATTTATCGACAACAAAAAAACAAAAAATAATTTAAAAAAGCATTGTATTATTAATTAAACCCTTTATATTTGCAGCCGCATTGAGGGAAAGAAATGACCTGGTAGCTCAGTTGGTAGAGCATCTCCCTTTTAAGGAGAGGGTCCTGGGTTCGAGCCCCAGCCAGGTCACTAAAAAAGTTAAGTTTGTTCTTAACTTTTTTTTTTACCTTTAACATTCATAACGCGCACGTGGCGGAATTGGTAGACGCGCTAGCTTGAGGGGCTAGTGGGAATTATTCCCGTGGAAGTTCGAGTCTTCTCGTGCGCACTTTAACAAATTTATTAATTCTACTTTGTTTTTATTTAAATTTTGGGTAATTTACAATCCCCAAATTTTATTAAAATGAAAACAATTAAATCTGTCTTTAGCATTAAAGACCTGGAGAACTTAACCGGAATTAAAGCCCATACAATCAGAATGTGGGAAAAACGCTACGATCTCTTAGAACCAGAACGGTCAAAAACTAACATTAGAAGTTATAATTTAAGAAACATGCAAAAGCTTCTTAATATTAATTTTCTTAATACTAATGGTTTTAAAATATCAAAGATTGCCGCATTAGATGAAAATGAAATTACTACAAAAGTAAGAGAATTGTCTATTTCAGAAAACATTGAACACCATTCTTTCAATGCTTTTAAACTTTCAATGCTTAACTTTAATCATCAGCTGTTTTACAAAACATATAACCAGCTGCTTGAAGAAAAGAGTTTTCGCCAAATTTTTAATGAGATCCTACATCCCTTTATAATTAACATAGGGATGTTATGGCAAACACAAACTATCAGCTCTGCACATGAACGGTTTATAACGTCTCATATTCGACAAAAAATATTAATTCATATAGAACGTCTGCAAAGTATTGATCCGCGGCCAAGAACTAAAACATTTGTATTGTTTTTACCTGTAAATGAAGTGAATGATCTTGGTTTATTATATATTAACTATGAACTCCTTAGTAAAGGATATCACACCATCTACCTTGGCGAAAACATTCCAACAGAAAACCTAAAACAACTTAACAATTTATATAAAGACATTACCTACATATCATATTTAACAGAAATGCCTAGTATGAAAAACATCTCTACTTATTTAGATGATATCTATGAGACTTCTCTTAAAGGTACTTCAAACACGATGCTAATAACAGGGAAGCGTATTAAAGATTTAAACGTTGAAAATCTACCTGAAAAAATGACTGTGTACAAATCTTTAGATAATTTAGTTAAAGATTTGTAAAAAAAGTCTAGACATACCTAACTGTATTGGGTTTTACCTATTTTTATAGTCTAAATGAAAAAGACTATACAAATTATTGGTTCTGGATTTTCTTCCTTGTCTGCTGCATGTTATCTTGCACAAGCCGGCCATAAGGTATCTATATACGAAAAAAACAGTTCTGTGGGTGGACGTGCAAGACAATTAAAAAAAGAAGGCTTTACTTTTGATATTGGCCCATCATGGTATTGGATGCCAGATGTTTTTGATCGGTTTTTTTCAGACTTTGGAAAAAAAACATCCGATTACTACCAAATTGAAAAATTAGACCCTGCCTATAAAATTTTTTTCGAGGACGAAATTATTACTATTGGCGATTCAATGACAAAGATATGTGCTGAATTTGAGCGTATTGAAAAAGGAAGTGGAATTAAACTTGATAAATTTATAAAAAAAGCTCAAGATAATTATGGAATTGCCGTAAACAAAATATTATACAACGCGCCAGGAATATCTCCATTAGAACTAGTTTCAAAGGATACTGTTATCAGATTAGATCAGTTTTTTAAGACGATTAGCCACGAAGTAAGAAAAAACTTCAGCAACCCAAAGTTAATTTCAACATTGGAGTTCCCTTCGTTATTTCTTGGTGCCAAACCTAGTAAAACACCCTCCTTTTTTAGCTTTATGAATTTTGCGGATTTTGGTCTTGGAACATGGCACCCCAAAGGCGGTATGTATGAAGTTATCAAAGGAATGGAAACCTTAGCCATAGAACTAGGTGTTTCCATACACACAAACCAAGTTGTAGAAAAAATTGTTGTAAAAAACAATGTAGTAACTGGTTTAGTAACAAATAATGTATTTAAAAAATCTGACATTGTACTGAGTGGAGCCGATTACCACCACTCTGAAACACTATTAGATATTGAGTACCGTCAACACTCTGAAGCTTATTGGGACAAAAAAGTATTTGCTCCCTCGTCTTTATTGTTTTATATAGGAATCGATAAAAAACTCAAAAACGCAGAACACCATAACTTGTTTTTTGACGCTGATTTTGAAAAACATGCCGAAGAGATTTATGACGAGCCTAAATGGCCTAGTCATCCATTATTTTATGCTAACGTCCCATCAAAAACAGATCCTTCAATGGCACCTAAGGGATGTGATGCATTATTTATCTTAATGCCAATTGCTCCAAATATTGAAGATACTCCCGAACTAAGAGATCATTACTTGGAGAAAATCATTAAAAGATTTGAAGAAAAAACAAAGCAATCAATTCAAAATAATATTATATTTAAGGAATCATTTTGTGTTAACGATTTTAAGTCTGAATACAATTCATACAAAGGAAATGCCTATGGAATGGCTATGACCTTATTGCAAACTGCTTTCTTAAGGCCTAAGTTGAAAAGCACTAAAGTTGATCATTTATATTTTACAGGACAGTTAACTGTCCCTGGACCAGGAGTGCCCCCTTCTCTAATCTCTGGAAAACTTACTTCTGAACTTATAATGAAAAGGCTCAAATGATATCGAGCCAATTAGTTATGAATTTTAAAATTTAAATTATGAAATCAATTTTTGATTCTGTTTCTGAAGATTGTAGCAAAATTGTTACAAAAACATATAGCACTTCTTTTTCTATGGCAACTAAAATGTTGTCTAACACAATAAGGCAGGACATCTATAATATTTATGGCTTTGTACGTCTTGCAGACGAAATTGTAGATTCTTTTCACGACTATAACAAAGAAACGCTATTTGCCCAGTTTGAATCTGACTTGGATGCCGCATTAACAAACAAGATTAGCCTAAACCCAATTCTTAACTCATTTCAGCAAACCTATTACACCCATGGAATAGATAAGGAAATGGTAGATGCTTTCATGAATTCAATGCGTCAAGATTTACACAAAACAGTATACACAACTGAAGAAGAATATAAAAATTACATCTATGGGTCTGCAGATGTAGTTGGACTTATGTGTTTAAAGGTTTTTGTAAAAGGAGACACCAGTAAATATGACGCCTTAAAACAAACAGCTATGGCATTAGGGTCCGCATTTCAAAAGGTAAATTTCTTGAGAGACTTAAAGGCAGATCACGATGAACTAAACCGCACCTATTTTCCAAATACTGACTTAGACAACTTGGATGAAGCCTCGAAGAAAGCCATTATTGACGATATTGAAAAAGATTTTACAGAAGGCTTGAGTGGAATTAAGCAGCTCCCTTTAGAAGCGAAATTTGGCGTTTTTATGGCGTATCGCTATTACAATCAGCTACTTAAAAAACTAAAAACTACTCCAGCATTAGAAATTAAAAGCACTAGAATTAGAGTGCCTAATTATAAAAAGATAGAACTACTGACTCGTAGTTATGTTAAATACCAACTCAATTTATTATGACGCTTACTATGAATATATTTTATTGGATACTCGTGTTTCTTGGTACTTTTTCAGCTATGGAATTCATGGCATGGTTTACTCATAAATACATTATGCATGGCTTTCTTTGGAGCCTCCATAAAGACCACCACCACAAAAATCACAAAAACTGGTTTGAGCGCAATGATGCTTTTTTTATTTTTTATGCGGTCGTAAGTATGACTTGTTTTTACTTCTGGAGCTATGAAGGATTTTGGGCTGGTCTTCCAATAGGATTAGGAATTATGGCCTATGGTGCTACCTACTTTTTAGTTCATGATATATTTATTCACCAACGTTTTAAATATTTTCGGAAAGCAAATAATTGGTATGCAAAAGGACTCAGACGTGCCCACAAAATCCACCACAAACACTTAGGGAAGGGTGATGGAGAATGTTACGGAATGTTGTTTGTCCCTTTTAAATATTTTAAGCGTTAAGACTTTAAACAATGACGCAAAGCAAGCAGTATGATTATATTATAATTGGTAATGGGCTTGCTGGTTTTCAATTGGCCTTAGCAATTTCACAAGATCCTTATTTCAATAATAAGCAAATTGCTCTAATTGACAGATCTTTAAAAACCCAAAACGATAAAACCTGGAGTTTCTGGGAAAAAGGGACTGGTAAATGGGATTCAATAGTGTCAAAGTCTTGGAATGAAGCTTTGGTTTTTACTCGCAAAAAGGAACTTTCCTTAAAGCTAACCCCTTACACCTACAAAACTATACATGCTTTAGATTTTTATACTAAAGCCAAAGAGATTCTTGAAGAAAAATTGAATTTTAGTTTTATTATTGAAGACGTACTTTCTGTTGAAAATAGTATACATCCAAAAGTTCTAACGACGAAAAATTCCTACGTTGCTAGGCACATTTTTGATAGTAGAGTTACAGAAGATTATTTTTCGAAATTTAATAACTACACTAAAATTATTCAGCATTTCAAAGGCTGGATTATAGAAACAGATCTACCAGTTTTTAATACAGATCAATTCACAATGATGGACTACAGGTTAAAAGATGGGGACCAAACCACTTTTACTTATGTTTTACCACTAAGCAGCACCAGGGCACTTGTAGAGTTCACTTACTTTACACCAACACTTGTAGATGAGGCCACATACGACAGCTATATAAAACAATACATTTCTAGCCTATTAAAAATAGATAACTACACGATTGTTGAAACCGAAAGTGGAAGCATACCTATGACAAATTTTCCTTTTGAAAAGTATTCTACAAAACACATAACAAAGATTGGCACAGCTGGTGGGTGGGTGAAAGGATCCACAGGATATTCATTTAAACATTCAGAAAAAAAAGTAGCTACAATAATCACTAATTTAAAAGGCAACAATTGTCCTTCAAAAAACTTATTTAAACAAAAATATAAGTTTTATGATAAGATATTCTTAAAAGTTTTACATGACGAAAATGACAAAGGAGAATGGATCTTTGAGCAGTTTTATGCTAAAAACTCTGTAGAAGCTATGTTCAAATTTTTAGATGAGGAATCTACACTTATAGAAGAACTAAAAATCATGAAGTCTTTATTTTCTTTGGCCTTTATTAAAGCATTTTTCAAAACACTTTAAAGGTTAGTTATACTGCAAAAAAAAACGCCAGATATATCAGGCGTTTTTTTTAATTATGTTTTTAACTAGGCATTTTGCTTTTTAATAAGATTTAGTGCAGACCCTTCATTATACCACTCAATTTGTGAGCCGTTATACGTATGGTTTGCAATTATTAAATCTTTAGACCCATCGGCATGAATTGCTTCAATAGTTAAAGGTTTTTCGGCTGAAAATTCGTTTAAATCTACAAAATTAAAAGTATCATCTTCTTGAATTAAATCGTAATCTGATTCAGTTGCAAAGGTCAAGCCTAACATCCCTTGCTTTTTTAGGTTTGTTTCATGAATACGAGCAAATGATTTTACAATCACCGCAGCAACTCCTAAGTGTCTTGGCTCCATCGCAGCATGTTCTCTTGAAGAACCTTCACCATAATTATGATCACCAACAACAATTGTTTTTATATTCGCTGCTTTATATGCTCTTGCCGTTAAAGGTACTGCATCATACTCACCATTTAAATGATTTTTAACAAAATTAGTTTTCATGTTATATGCATTTACAGCACCAATCAAACAGTTGTTAGAAATATTGTCTAAATGACCTCTATAGCGCAGCCATGGACCAGCCATAGAAATATGGTCGGTAGTACATTTTCCGTGGGCTTTGATTAACAATTTTACTCCAGACAAATCATTTCCTAAAGGCTCAAAAGGTACTAATAATTGTAATCTTTCAGATTCTGGACTTACATTGATCAAGACTCCACTTCCATCTTCTTCGGGAGCTAGATATCCGTCGTCTTTTACTTCAAAACCTTTTGGAGGTAATTCCCATCCAGTTGGCTCGTCTAACATCACCATTTCTCCTTCATTATTAACTAGACTATCTGTCATTGGATTAAAATCTAAACGACCTGCAATAGTAATTGCAGCAACCATTTCTGGTGAAGCAACAAATGCATGTGTGTTTGGATTTCCATCTGCACGTTTTGCGAAATTTCTATTGAAAGAATGAATGATTGAGTTTTTTGGTGCATTTTTAGGATCTTCATATCGTGCCCATTGCCCAATACAAGGACCACAAGCATTTGTAAAAATCTTTGCATCCAATTGTTCAAAAACGCTTAATATTCCGTCTCTATCGGCTGTATATCTTACTTTTTCAGAACCAGGATTGATTCCAAATTCAGCTTTGATCCCTAACCCTTTGTCTAAGGCTTGTTGTGCTATAGAAGCAGCCCTTGACAAATCTTCGTATGAAGAGTTTGTACAAGACCCTATCAATCCCCATTCAACTTTTAAAGGCCATTGGTTTTCGTTTGCAATAGTATTCATGTCTGAACCTACTTTGGTAGATAGATCTGGAGTAAAAGGACCATTTAATAAAGGACTTAAATCAGATAAATTAATTTCAATCACTTGGTCAAAATAGTTTTCTGGATTTGCATATACTTCAGCATCTCCAGTTAAATGTTCTTTTACAGTATTTGCAGCATCAGCAACATCTGCTCTTTCAGTAGCACGTAAATAACGTTCCATTGATTCGTCATACCCAAAAGTAGAAGTAGTTGCTCCTATTTCTGCTCCCATATTACAAATGGTTCCTTTTCCTGTACAAGACATTCCGATAGCACCTTCACCAAAATACTCAACAATAGCTCCAGTTCCCCCCTTGGCTGAAACAATTCCTGCTACTTTTAAAATGACATCTTTGGGTGCGGTCCAACCGGAAAGTTTACCAGTTAATTTTACACCTATTAATTTAGGGAATTTTAATTCCCAAGCCATTCCAGCCATAACATCAACAGCATCTGCACCACCAACTCCAATAGCAATCATTCCTAAGCCACCAGCATTTACGGTATGTGAATCGGTTCCAATCATCATTCCACCAGGAAATGCATAATTCTCTAAGACTACTTGGTGAATAATACCTGCACCAGGTTTCCAAAATCCTAATCCGTATTTATTTGATACTGATTCTAAAAAGTTAAAAACCTCATTACTTGTGTTTAAAGCACTTTGTAAATCGGTTCCAGCACCATTTTTTGCTTGAATTAAATGATCACAGTGTGTGGTAGTAGGTACTGCTACTTTACTTTTACCTGCTTGCATAAATTGTAACAAAGCCATTTGGGCCGTTGCATCTTGTAAGGCAATTCTATCGGGAGCAAAATCCACATAGTCTTTCCCACGCTCAAACGCTTTTGAAGAATTGTCATCCCAAAGGTGACTGTATAATATTTTTTCTGATAAAGTAAGTGGTCGTCCAACTAATTGACGAGCTTTTTCAATTCGTCCCGGCATTTGACGGTACACTTCTTTAATAACATTTATATCGAAAGCCATAATATGAATAATTTAATTTCTTTGTAATCGTTCGTAAAAGTACGAATTAAATAAAATTATATTGAAATAAAAAGTGAATAAGACACTCCTTGGGTTAAAATTTAATTAATATTAAATATACCATGTATCAAATGCACTATTATCAGTGAAAAATTGAGTAAATAGTGTTTAATTCAGATAAAATGATTTTAAAATAAATTTTCAATAATAGACTCTATAGAAATTCCATCAGACTCTGCCTTATAGTTCTTAATAATTCTATGTCTTAAGATCCCTTTTGCAACAGATTGAACGTCTTCAATATCTGGTGATAGTTTATTATTAATCACAGCAAAGGTTTTGGCTGCTAAAATAAGGTTTTGAGAAGCTCTTGGGCCTGCACCCCAATCTACATATTGATTCACCAAAGCGGTCGCGTTAATAGAGTTTGGACGGGTTTTTCCAACCATCTTAACAGCGTAATCAATTACATTATCCGCTACTGGTATTTTTCTAATTAAGCTTTGAAATTTCAAAATATCTTCAGCTGAAAATACAACATCAACTTCTGCATGAGATGATGTAGTAGTTAGTTTAACAACTTGTACTTCCTCTTCAAAAGTTGGGTAGGTCAGATTGATTGAAAACATGAAACGATCTAATTGAGCTTCAGGTAAAGGATATGTTCCTTCCTGCTCAATAGGGTTTTGGGTTGCTAACACAAAATAAGGAGCGTCTAATTCGTAATGATGACCGGCAATAGTAACAGACCTTTCTTGCATGGCTTCTAACAAAGCCGCTTGAGTCTTAGGTGGGGTTCGATTGATTTCATCGGCTAAAAGTATGTTAGAGAAAATAGGCCCTTTAATAAACTTAAATTTTCGATCGTGGTCCAATATTTCACTTCCAAGAATATCGCTAGGCATTAAATCAGGAGTAAACTGTATTCGTTTAAAATCTAATCCAAGGGCTTTGGCTATAGTATTAACCATTAGAGTTTTGGCTAAACCAGGAACCCCTACCAATAAGGAATGACCTCCTGAAAATATAGAAATTAAAATCTGCTCAATGACCATGTCTTGACCAACGATGACTTTTGAAATTTCTTTTTTTAAAGCCTGGTACTTTTTAATCTGAAGTTTTAAAGACGCAACATCTGACATTATAACTAATTATTTAATTTTAAACCAGTTACTATTGAAATCACAAGAGCGTAATTCGCCATTAATTTTAATATAGGTATCCATTATTTTTTCCTCTTGCCACTTTGAAACTGCATTTAATTGCTTTTCTTGAAGTGCAAGATCTTTGATTTTAAGATAATCTTGAGCAAAGTTAGCCTCGTGCTCATCTATTCTATTTGTGACAGTTACAATTTTAAATTTAATAGGGTTCACTCTATCCCCATCTTTTATAACCGGACTAATTTGATTGTCTTTTAAACTTTCAATTTGTGAGTAAAAACCAGGATCCATTTTTGTAAGCTCAAAATTATAATCTTGTGTCTCCGGGTTTCTTAGCTGACCACCGTCAAATTTAGTTTCTTTTTCATCACTGGCTTCTCTCGCTGCTTCCTCAAAAGTAATATCGCCAGAAACAATACTTTTTCTAACTTTCTCAAGTTTCTCTTTAGCTTCTTTAATGGCCTGCACAGTGACTTTGGGTATTAATAAGATATGTCGAACATCAAATTCTTGTCCCCTAATTTTTTCTAATTTAATTATGTGATATCCGAAGTCTGTTTTAAAAGGTTTTGAGACTTGCCCTTCTTGTAACGAAAAGGCTACCTCTCTAAACTCCTTCGCCATTTGTGGTTTTTTTCTGTTGAGTGTATATTTACCACCTGTTCTTTTAGATCCAGGATCTTGAGTATACAAAACTGCTTTGGTGGTAAAGCTAGCTCCGTTATCTAGAACATCTGTACGGAATTCGTTTAGACGCTTAACAACCTTATCAACTTCTGACTGGGATGTTTGAGGAATAACCACAATTTGAGCAATACGAAGTTCAGTACCAAACATCGGACGTTCATCGGTTGCTATTTTATTGAAAAACTGACGAACTTCTTCAGGGGTAACTTCTAACTCATCAATGATACTTTGCTGCATCATTGTAGCCATTTTACCGTTTCGATTTAACTCAAACATTTCATCTCTAAGTTCTTGTTCAGATGATTTTTTATAATAAGCAACAAGCTTATCCATTGAGCCAATTTGCTCTGCAAAACCTGCCAATTGCTGATCTACATAAGATCTAACCTCAGCGTCATTAACTTCAATACTATCTTGGATCGCATGGTGTATGTAAAGCTTATCTTCTAAAAGTTTTCCAAATAGCTGACAACGCGTAATATCAGCTGTTGAAATTCCTCCAGCTTCTAACTGCATAAACTGTTTGTCAATATCAGAATCTAATATAACAAAATCTCCAATAACAGCTGCAACTCCGTCAATTTTGACTCTTTGTTGAAGAGAATCAACTGCAACTATTTCTGAGACTTCAGCAACAGAATCATCGATAATTTCTTGCGAATAGGAAGTAAGAGAAGTGAAAAACACAAACCCTAAGACATAAATATTATTTATAAATTTCAAACTTTTTATTTTTAATGGCATCATCAACTATATCACTTTTTAGTTTTTTGATGAGTTTTAATTTTCGATTATTAATGACTATTTGTTTTAAAGTTGGTGAAACATACTCAATTGGAGCTGGATTACCTCGTTCTAAAAACTCATTTATTTGGATCAAATATAACCCTAAAGAATCTTTGAGCTGTATAAAATTTGGTTTTTTTAACAGTACTTTATTAAAACCTAATTGTAAGGGCTTAATTTTAGAAACTACCTGTTCTGATTTGATCCAAATTGAATCTTTCAAGTAAAATGAATTAAACTGAATTGAGATAGAATCTAGTCGGATTTCATCTTCAGAATTAAAACGTTTAAAGCGTTTTTTTATTTCTTTTAAATTGGAGATGGAAGCATTTATATTAATGTACCTCAACTTTAACAAATCTTCTTTAAGCACAAAAAGTTGCTTATTTGCCACGTATACTTTTTGAAGCTCCGAATCAGAAACTAAGGTATCTATGTTTTGACTCACCAATGCTTCAACATAAGCAGAAGTATAAAGGTCACTTTTGTATTGTTGTACTAGCTCCTCAAAGTCAACTTGAGTACTTTCACTTAAATTTAAGATTGCACCATCGATTAACAATTGAGTTGTAGCCCAGTCATTAATTATATTTTGGACAAACAGAATGCTATCAGCCTCCGTCCTACCCTCAATAAAACTGAAGTCTATCGCTTCTTTATACAACAGAGCATCATTGACTCTAGCAAGTGGCTTAATCTGGGTTTTAACTGCGGGGAAATCACATGCAACTAAACCGAAAAAGGATAGGATAAAAATTTTATTAAAATAGTTCAAAGTTATTTAGAAATTATATTGTTAACTTTTTGAAGTACATTTTCATTTACCTTAATCTCAAATTTAGATTTTAGCTCTAAAACCCATTGAGTTTCAAGTTGAAGTTGATAATCAGATATTAGCTGCCCTTTAGCTTCTTCCATAGTTTTTTGGGATTTGGGCTTTAATTCTTTACTATTAACAACATAGAAATTATTATTTTCTTCAATTACTTTAGACAATGGTGACTTAGTTGAAACAGTAAAGCTATCAGGCAAAGGGGATTGCCCCAATTCAAATTCGCCACTAGAAAATATAACATTTTGCTGTCTGTTATTCAACAAGTCATCTATCTCTTGATTAGATTTGCCTTTGGACCATAATTTACGAACCTTTTTGATGGTTTTAGCGTTAGAGGAACGAGCTACAGATCCAATGATTCTATCTGGCCATAAATAATTTTCTTTATTTGAATTATAAAAAACATTCAACCCTATAGTGTCGTTCTTAGCGCCTTCCCAAATTTTGTCTTGCATCAATTCAAATAACAGCAGTCCTTCTCTATATTCATTTAAAATATTAGCAAATTCTTGGTTTTCTGTTTCAAGGTTATCTTTTTTGTACTGAAATACCGATTGCTCTAAAAACAACTTATATTGCTTGTTTACAACAAACTCTGTAGTCCAATTTTTGTTAATTGACTTTTTATTTTTATTCAAAAAACTTAAGAAGTCTCCAAAAGAATACGTTGTATTCTGAATAGACAAAATGGGGTTAGATTCATTGATAATAGCTGAAAAACTCCATGTATCATCAGTTGTATTACGTATTACATTAGCTTGTATTATAGCTAGGTTTGGATTTAAACCTGTGAGTTCATACTGAGTGAGTAACTTATCAAGCATTTTGGCTTTTACGAGCTGTGAGCGCGAGTCTTTACGAACTTTATTTTCTAAATCTCCTTTTAAGGCTTCAAACTCACCAACAGCTTGTCGATCAATTAACTGAAGAATATGCCATCCAAATTGGGTTTGAATAGGTTCTGATATAGCCCCTTTTTCAGTAAGACTAAACGCGGTATTTTCAAATACAACTGAATTTATTTGACCTGACTTAAAAGGTTTTAATTCGCCGTTGCGCTTAGAGGAACTTTTATCATCAGAAAACTGTTTGGCGAGACTTCCAAAGTTTTCTCCCTGAAGTAATAATCTATGTAATTCCTGTATTCTATCTTTGGCCACTATGGTGGTGTCTTTCTGAGTGTTGGCAATCATAATATGCGCAACACTTACCTGTCCTTTAGACTTTCTTTTCTCTAAAACTTTAACTACATGAAATCCAAATTTTGTTCGAAAAGGGTCAGAGACTCCTCCAACATTGGTCGTAAATGCTGTGGTCTCAAAGTTATAGACCATTTTAAAGGCTGTGAAAAAGCCCAGATCCTCTACAAAAACAGACTTCCCATCATGAATTTCTTTTTTTATAGAATCAAAATCCTCGTTTATTAGTCGATTTCTAAAGGCTTGTATCTTTGAGTATGCTTGGAGAGTATCCGATTCAAACTCTTCAATTCGAACTAAAATATGCTGAGCTTTTACTTCATTGATAGTTCGATCATAGGCTTCTAAAACTAACTCTTCAGTAACATTCTTATCTGTTAAGTAGTTTTGAGTTAGTTGATTTTTATAAGACCTCAATTCCTTTATATACACCGGATCTTTATCATATCCCAGTGATCTTGCTTCTGCTAGTTTTAATTTATAATTTATAAATAATTTTAAATAAGAATCCACATTTTTTTGGGAATCATCTTGAACTAAATTTAAGTTTTTATTGTAAACTCTCAAGAACTCACTTGCTAAGACCGGTTCATCTGAAATAGTCAGCAATACCTCTGAATCGGATATCTGAGCACTTAAAAAACTAAAGGGAATACATAGTATACTAAAAAAGACAAGTATTTTTTTCATTTTATTTTTTTTGAATAAAAACAAAAATACTAAATCTGAGGGAGAATACAACTCTATACTCAAATAGGATAAAATAATTTACAAACGAATCTAACGAGAATAGTTAGGGGCTTCTTTAGTAATCATAACATTATGAGGGTGACTTTCACTAATGCCTGAAGATGTTATTTTTACAAATCGACCTATCTCTTTAAGGGTCTCAATATCTTTGGCACCACAATAGCCCATTCCCGCTCGTAAGCCCCCTATAAATTGATGTATACTTTCAAAAAGATCTCCTTTGTAAGGCACACGTCCTACGATACCTTCGGGGACTAATTTTTTAATATCGTCCTCAACATCTTGGAAGTAGCGATCTTTACTACCTTCTTTCATGGCTTCAACAGAGCCCATGCCTCTATACGATTTAAACTTACGGCCTTCATATATGATAGTTTCACCAGGCGATTCTTTGGTACCTGCAAGAAGCGATCCGAGCATAACGCAATCTGCGCCAGCAGCTAACGCTTTGGGTATATCGCCTGTATAACGAATCCCTCCATCTGCAATGACAGGAACTCCTGTCCCTTTAAGTGCCTCTGCAACTTCTAATACCGCCGAAAACTGAGGAAATCCTACACCTGCTACTACACGTGTTGTACATATGGAACCCGGACCAATGCCTACTTTCACAGCATCAGCGCCAGCATCTGCAAGATATTTAGCAGCTTCTGCAGTAGCAATATTACCCACCACTACGTCTAATTCAGGGAAACTAGCCTTAATTAATTTTAGCACGCTTACAACTCCCTTTGTGTGTCCATGGGCAGTGTCTATAATAACAGCATCAACTCCAGACTTTACAAGGGCTTTAGTTCGTTCAACAGCATCATGAGTGACTCCTATGGCTGCAGCAACTCGCAATCGTCCATATTGGTCTTTATTTGATATCGGTTTTTGAGTTAGTTTTGTAATATCTCTAAAAGTAATTAATCCGACTAATTTAAAGTCAGCATCGACTACAGGAAGTTTTTCGATTTTTTGCTTCTGAAGAATAACCTCGGCTTGCTGCAAGGAAGTTCCTTCAGCTGTTGTGACTAATCCTTCAGAGGTCATGATTTCTGTAATAGGACGATTGTCTTCTTTTTCAAATCGTAAATCTCGATTTGTAACAATCCCTTTCAAATATCCATCTTTGTCTACAATTGGAATCCCTCCTATACTGTGTTCTTTCATGCTGTTTTTAGCATCCCTAACAATGGCATCCATTGGCAGTGTTACAGGATCGATAATCATACCACTTTCAGCACGCTTCACTTTCCTGACTTTTATAGCCTGTTGCTCAATTGTCATGTTTTTATGCAAAACGCCTATCCCTCCTTCGCGTGCCATGGCAATCGCCATTTTACTTTCAGTAACAGTGTCCATTGCAGCCGAACTGATAGGAACGTTTAAGGAAATATTTTTTGTAAATTTAGATTTAATACTCACGTCTCTTGGAAGAATTTCGGAGTATCCAGGAATTAATAGGACGTCGTCGTAAGTAAGACCTTCGCCGACAATTTTAGATAGATGTGCATTCATAGCAAATAGCTTATAATTGCATACAAATTTAGGGTTAATTTCTCAGTTTCTCTCACAAATAAAAGAAATTATTGATTTGATTACTAAATAGTCTGAGTTCTGTTACTTCTAAAATTTTAGTCCTATAGTTAAATAGATGTTTTTAGGCGGAGAGGGTATTATTCCAGGACCTGGGTAGCCTGTAGCACGGCGAGTGAAGTAAGAAGTGTCAAGGATATTATTTACCCCTGTTTCAATTTTTAGGTTTTGATACTTATAACTAAGCGAAATATCTAAAACATCATAAGATGGTAGTACCCCAATAACACCACTTAGGTTGCTGGCTATTGAATTGGAAGCATCTGTAAACTGTTCTGACATATAGGTGTATTGAATGCTGGAAGAAAAATCTTTGAATAAAAACTTAAACCCTGATTTGAAATTTAAATTTGGAACAAATTCTACTTTTTTTCCTGTAATTCCATTTATTGAAGAGGACGTATACTCAGAATCAATAATAGAGGTGTTTACAAAAAATGAAGCGCCATAATCATAATTAAAATTAAATAGTTTGGCCAAATTAAAATCAACCAAAGACTCAAGTCCATAAATAACGGCATCCCCTACATTTCCTCTTTCTGACTTTACATTACCGTCCTGAAACACCTTTTGAACAAAGCCAATTCTGTCGTTATAAAACAGTCTAAAAAGACTTATATCATAGGAAATAGTTTTATTAAATACTCCTCTAATACCAAAATCTAAATTGTATCCTTTCTCGTCAGTTATTTCTGGGTTAATCACGTATGCAGGGTTTACAATACTAATATCCGCGAAAGTTACTGAGCGGTAGTTTTGAGAAATATTATTATATATTTCTAAGTATTCAGTGGGCTTATAGCTAGTGCCAACTCCAAAAAGAACAAATGATCGTTTTCTGGTTTCGTCATTATAAATAGTTTCATTTAAAAGTAAATTCCCTGCTGCATCCAAATTAATGTTTTTGTAAAAGCCCCTACTTTCTGTTTTTATATGTTCCAGTCTAAATCCAGGAGTGATAGAAAGGTTGTCTTTTAGATATATGACTTGCTCACCAAATAAAGCTGTATTCAAATTTGGGTAATCATAAAAAGATTGTGCTTGGTAATCAATATATTGCTCCGTCTCAAAATCAAAATCAGGTCCTGAACCATTGGATCCAGGTCCTTGTTGGTTGCTGTTATTTGCCCTATAAAACTTAACTCCTAACAGCAATGTCGCTTTTTTTTCTAATAGGGTATAGTCATGTAATAATCTCGATTCAAATCCAAAATTTTTAAATTTGCCTTTAATTAAATCTCTTTCTTCAAAAGAATCAATTTGGTCAACACGATTAGTTCTAAAACCAATGGCGTCTCTACTAGCATTGAGTCCAAAGAAATTAAAACTAAATAGTGTTTGATCAGAAAACCGGTGGGTTAATTTAGCGTTATACAGTAACCAGTTAACTTTAAACCAGTTTCTAGAACGCACACTTTGATATGGATCGGCGGCAAACATAGAGTCGTTGAGCCCACCAGCTTGCTGGACGAGATAATTTAAATACGTTAGTTCAACTGCTAGATTGGTTTTGGTTGAAAATGCGTATTCAAGGTGAGAAAAGATGTTTTTGGACTCAAATTCTGAGTTAGGCCTAAAGCCGTCTCCTGTCTTATAATTCACATAAGAGTAATAGCTTAACTTTTTACTTGTACCACTAAAACTAGTAAAATTAGTATAAAGGCCATTACTACCAACGGTATTCCTAAGCACAACTTCAAGGGGCTTATCCCTATTAGGTGGCTTTGTTTTAAAATTAACTAAACCTCCAAACTGAGTCCCATATTGTAACGAGGCAGCACCTCTAATAACTTGAATTTCGGAGAGTGATTCTGAAGGAGGTGAATAATAGCTCTCAGGATAGCCTAAGACATCAGCACTGATGTCGTAATTATTTTGGCGTGTATTAAAATTTGAGGTTCTGTTAGGGTCTAATCCTCTACCACCTATATTTAGTTGTAAGCCCGCATCATCATTTTGATAAATATTAAGACCTGCAATTTGACTGAATATTTGACGTGCATTATTACTTGCTAAATTGGCCATCAAGTTATCAACTAAAATGACTTCGGTTTTTTTTCCCGCAAATATAGCAGTGCCTTCAACATCCTTAAGTCGTTTAATTGAAAAGAGTTTTTGTTTTACTCCAATAAGTTCCACTTCCGATAGTTGCTCAGCAGATAGTTCAAGAAAAATAGTTTTTGATATTGAGCCATTAACAACTACTGAAGTTTTAAAAGGCTCATAACCATAGCTAAAGAAAATTAGATTAAGTTTTGATTCTAAGGAAGAAAACTGATATTTACCCTCCGAGTTCGTAGTAGCAAGTAAAGCACCAAACTCATCATAAATTTCTACAGACTCAAGCCCCTTAAAAGATGCTCTATCATAAACTTCTCCAAAAACATCTACTTGCGTAAATGAAAGAAATGGAGCGGAAATTATAAAAATAAGAAGTTTAAAATCCTTTAATTTCATCATTTAGTGGTTTAATCCAGTCTTTGTTTTTAAATGAGTCTTTAAGCTTCATTAAATTTACTGTAGGATCAATAAATTGTTGACTAAGTCGACCGTTCAAAGATACATAACTTTCAACAAAAACTGCTACATTTTGATGTCCTTGACTTTTAAAATGACTACCTAAATAATGGCCATATTGCAAAATCATATCGGGCTGGAAACTCATTTGTTTTTGCTGAACAGGGGTTAGGAAATCGTTATTATTTATGTAAAAAAAAGAGTTTGTTTTTGTGTTTACAATTTTAAAAACTGAGCTCCCTTTTTTTTCCATTAGCATGACGCGCCAAGAAAAACGATACCCTTGTTCATTCCAAAACAACTCCCCTGGGTACGCTAATGATCTCCATGGTAAAAGCAATTGTACCATCATTAAAGCAACAATGGTTACACGAGAAAAATTGGAAACAATAAAACGGTCCACTTCCAAAATGGGGATGCGTGAAACCTGTTGTTTGATTTTAAAAAAACAAAGAATCTTACGCATAAAATATAATATTCTTTGATGTACGTTTGACTCAAAAAATATGATTGTAGACAGTATCATTATGTAGGGAAACATTCCAATTGGAAAAAGTATTCGGGTTGTTACATGAAAGGCGACTACTAAAACAAAAGCAAAAGAACGTGTTCTTTTGAATAGTAATAAAAAAGGAATACTGAGGTCGTAAAACATGCCACCCCAACTCATGAAAAAACTAAACCACTCTTGTTGCATTATTGTTTGACCAATAAAGGGTAAGTCATATTTGGATTTTAACCAGAGTTTTAATGGCATTGCCTTCAGTAGCCAGTCGGAATTTATCTTCGTAAGACCTGCATAAAAATAAACGATACCTAGCATTAATTTTAAACTATCAATCGTCCAATTTGGAACCATTTTGTATGTTTTTCTCCTAATAACTGCATCGATAGAAAACTGAGCATTACAAGGGATAAATAGCATCATAAAACTTATAACAGAGACAAAATAGTAATGGTTTAGATAAGTGGTTTTATCCATTAATTCAATATAGGTAAAGCTTAAAAAGAATACTAAAATCGATATTCGATATTTATAGCCTATAGCTACAAAAAACGCAGAAATACCACATATTAAAAATAAAACATAGGTGTAGACTCCAAGTGGCTTTACCCACTCAAAACCGTAATAAGAAAAGTGAAAAGAGGGGTCTACATAAAGAGACTGAATCCAGTCTTTTGACCAAAAACGAACGATACTAACACACATTAAAACACCAAAAAACACTCTAAATACAGCCAGTGGAGCCGCATTTGTTTGTCTATCGAAATAATTAGCTATCGTATTTTTCATATTAAAAAAAGGTTCTCAAATTTAAAAAAGAGAACCTTTATCTATAAGATTTATAATATATTTAAATTCTTATTAATCACCATCAGCATCAATATAATCAACAGAGATACTTAAAGCGGACAACATATCTGTTTTTAACAACACAACAACTTCCTGAAGCTTGTCAAAAACATCTACCATATGATTATTATTAGTAGTTACCTGAGAAAAAAAGTTGTCCTCAAGTATATTAATTAATTGTTCTGAATCAGTAAACTTAGTAATTATCGTAGTACTAATTGTACTGTTTTCAGTCATATAATCCAAATAACTCTTTAATGATGCTGTCGAAAGAACTGCTCCTGTACCTGTAGAGTTATAAGCTTGTCCCTTAAAAAACCCTTCAACTGCATCTAATGCTTCCAAAGACAATGCTTTGGAAAGTGTTTTATGATAGTATGCTTCAACGTTTGCTGGACGTGTATTATTGGCTGAAAAGACGCCTGCTGGAATACCAAACTTGTTTGTCCTTAAGCCTTTTTCAAAGTAATAAATGAAATCGTTTGTAAGCATGTTTAGGCTTGAAGTCGCAGAATTTTCAGAAGAGCTCACAAAAACATCTCTGTTTAGAATCCAGTCTTGGTGAACTAATTGAGTGGTAGCTAATATTTGAGATACCACATCTTGTAAATAGTTTAAGTAAGCTATATTATTAGGGTTTTGATAAAACTCAACTGTACCTACATTAGTATCTTCTAATCCAAATAGCAAATAATCTAGGGCTGGAAACCCTTGAGCTACCCAATTGTTGTTATTTGTTTCTAGGTCATAATTGCCAGTGCTGATATTGTTTTCAATTTTAGAAATACTCGCCGGATAGGTATTCATTTTTTGTATAAAATATACTTCTTCAGCTTTGGCTATATTAAACATTTCAACATGTTGCCATGTTTTATAAGCCTCCACCCAACTCTGTTGGACGGCTTCTAAATTATCTAAATTTATTGTATTTGAAAACAAAATAACACTTGCCTCTAATTGTTCCGTTTTTAAACTAAAATCTTCAATAGCAGGTAAAATAATATTATCAGTTACATTTTCTAATATGGATTGACGATCAAAATTGTCAACTGGACCGTCGCTTGAACCTGAAGAATCAGAACAAGAAAAGGAAATCAAAAAAGCCATTAATAAATAAAAGTAAGGAGTCTGTTTATTAGTCATATATTTAATTTAAAAATACAATGAGGGAGATGACTAATCAAATCCCCCACCGCAAAAATACTATAATTGATTTAAATGATTCATAGATAAATTCTTATAATTGAGTTAAAATATCTACGTTTAAATGTTTATAATTTAGCTTCAATTTGGGCAGCCATATCATTTAGTTCAGTAGCTGTTCTATCCCAAAAACCATCTCCAGATTCAAGAGTTGACAACATGGCTTCTACTTCAGAATGAGAAAAATAATTCATCCCATCTGCATCATATGTAAACTGCAGACTTAAAATAAATCCATATCCTTCAGAAAGACTATGGAAATAATCTGAATAATCTACTTCTGTTGCATCTAGTGCAGCAGCTGAATCTCTAAGATAATAAGCCGCTTTGTGTAAAATTACACGGGACATTTTTGTTTTTACTATTTCTGCTTGAGCATCTCTAACTGATGAATTACCTGCAACAATAGCAGCTCTACCTAATTTAAATGCATCATAAATTTCCATTCCTAAACCTGGCTCTTCACCATTATCAGCATCTACTTTTTTAAGGTATTTGTTAAATAGGATACCATTTCCTTGTGGCGTAGCTGCAGTAGTAATATCTGATTCTTGTCCATAAACATATCCAAGACCTTCATCAAAATGGTGTTCCATAGTTGTATATTGTCCAGCACCCAATGTGGAAGCGTCATTATCAACGCCATCTCCAATTTTAACCTCGCTAAGGTAACCGTAAGCAACCTGATCCATAACTAAGGCTCCTATAAGAGACTTCGCGAATACTTGGTTGAGCTCCATACCTTTACCATTGACACGAACTGTTCTTGATGAAGTTACATACGTTCCAGCAACTCCAGCAGATGCATTTTGAAGAAAGTTAGTAGAAACACTATTTGCATATTCAGTTAAGAATCCAGCAATTTTAGGCTGGACTGATGCATCTCCATAAGCAGCTGTTTTATTTCCTAATTTTTTACCTGAGTTATTTAACGCTTCAATAGCATCAATTTCTTGCTGAGAAGCACCATCATCAGCTGTAAAACCCGTTCCGTCGTTGAACATTTGAAGAAGAGCGGATTCATCAACATTTTCGTCGTTTAGCTTATTAAATAACGAAGCTGCCATTTCTAATCGGGCAGTTTGTCCTCCGAAACTAACTGTGCTTTCTCCTTGTCTTTCGAATACGTAAGTATCTGGAGCAGTAACTTCTGGGCCATTAATAGATGAAGAATCATCATCACTTGAACATGAGAAATTTGTTGCAACTAACATAGATACAGCAAATAATTTAATTGAATTGTAATAAAATTTCATAATTGTTTTTTTAATTCTTATTTAGACTTATTTAAAATAGTGTTATATATTTCTTGCAAATTTAACACCAAAACTTAAAGTATACAAGCTTATTTAGAATTATTTTAAATAATTTTTTTTAATATATCATTTAACTCTATGCTAAAGCAAACACCTGCCAACAGGTCATTTAATCCCGTTAATTCAGAGTCAGACATAGAAAAAGTAATGAATTCACAGGGAGAAGGGATTAAATTTTTACATTTTTCTTTACAGTCACATTCTTTACACATCAAATATTCGATATCGGACTTAAAGGATAATACTTCAGATTTTGAGAGAAGTATTCCAGTGTCCTTAAATACCAACTGAATTTTATTCTTGGAAGAAAAAGTGTTCTGTTTCCAACTAAATGCAATACCAAAATCATTGTAATGTATTACGTTTATATCATCGTAATGGTCTTTCATTATTTATATTATTTAAAATCATTCTAAATAGAAGTCCAAATATAATGTAGAATGATTCTAAATAAAAACAATTTTACAATAAATTTTAATGATACACTGAAAAAATCTTTGTAGCCTCATTATAGGCACTTTCAAAGCTAAGCGCATTGAGATTCACAGTTGCTTTATGAGTTGTAAAATAGGATAGTAGCTTTTCTGTTGGCATGTTACCAGTAAGCTGATCTTTAGCCATTGGACAGCCTCCAAATCCTTGAATGGCACCATCAAACCTTACACAGCCAGCTTTGTAAGCAGCCTCAACTTTGGAATGCCAATGTAAAGGGTTTGTATGTAAGTGGGCTCCAAACTCAATGTGGCTATAGGCAGGAATTAAGTTTTTAAATAAATAGGAAATAGAATCTGATGATGAACTTCCAATCGTATCACTTAAAGATAAAATCTCTACACCCATAGCATTTAACCGTTGAGTCCACTCTCCTACTATATCTACATTCCAAGGGTCTCCATAAGGATTTCCAAAAGCCATAGACAAATACACCACTAAACGTTTATCATTAGCATCGGCAATTGACAAAATATCTTGTAAAGTCTCTATTGACTCTTTGATTGTTTTATGGGTGTTTCGCATCTGGAAATTCTCAGAGATTGAAAACGGATATCCTAAAAAGTCAATTTCTTTATAGGACGCAGCGGCTAATGCCCCACGACTATTTGCAACAATCGCCAATAATTTACTCGAAGTTTTACTAAGGTCTAGATGAGATAATACTTCTGCAGTATCCGACATTTGAGGAATGGCTTTAGGGGATACAAAACTTCCAAAATCAATGGTATCAAAACCAACTCTTAATAAAGACTGAAGATACTGAACCTTTTGAGCTGTGGGAATAAATGTCTTAATGCCTTGCATGGCATCACGTGGACATTCTATTATTTTAATTGGTATCGACATCCGTAAGTTTAGACTTTAAAATTACTATTAATTTTCGAAACAAACTGAATGTTTTAAATGATATGATGAAAGGCTTACTGCTTTGTCATTTTGTGCTTAATAATAATCGCACTTAGATCTTTTAAAACTTTAAATGTTCTGGCTAATCCATACTTAGAAACGCCGTGTTTTCGTGGGTGATGAATAATTGGAATTTCTTTTATTTGAGCGCCATTAATATGAGCATTTAATGCCATGAACCTATGCAGCTCACCATACAAGGGTATCCTTTTAGCTGTTTTAGAAGTCATCACCTTTAGCGCACAGCCAGAATCCGTTATCTGAAGCTGAGTGGTGGTTCTTATTATAAAATTAGCAATTTTTGATGGAAGTGTTTTAAGTATTGGATCTTGCCGATTGTGACGAATCCCTATCACCATATCTAAATCCTCATTAAAAATCAGATCTATCATTTTTGGCACATCAGATGGGTCATTTTGAAAATCACCATCCATTGTAACAATATAGGTTCCTTTTGCTAACTTAATCCCTGCAGCAAGCGCTGAACTTTGCCCTTTATTACAATCAAAACTAATGAGCTTAACCCGTGTAGTGTTAAGCGAATTTATTGTGAGGACCGTTGAGTCAGTAGAACAATCATCTACAAAAATAAGTTCATAATTATAACAGTGAAGTGCATTTACAATTGAGGTAAACAAAGGTATGATCGAGCCTTCCTCATTAAATACGGGAATCACAATAGACAAATGAGGGTGTGATTTCATTCTTTTATTAAGCTAAATCAGTGTGCGAAATTTAATAAGCAATATTACTAATTATATTACAATACAGAATATGATTTAACCTAAAACAAGTTCACTAAATTAAATACTATTTAATAATCTGGACAACCAAAACATTCATAGTTGTTAAAGAAGTCATACGAAATAGAAAGTTCGTAAACGCCTCCTGTCCTTCCGATTTCAGTCATATTAAAATCATACGAATACCCAAACCTAAAGCCTTCCCAATCCAATCCCATAAAAGCATTTATAGAAGTTAAAAAATGGCTATTGGGATCAACTTTATTAGGATTGGTAGCTGCTAATAATGCAAACGAAAAATCATCCATTTGGTATTTAGCTCCCAAATCAAATCGATTGTAATCTCCTTGTTGCATCGCATTGGCTAGTACAAATAATTTATTATCATTTCGGTAGTCCCCAGTAGGGATGAAAACAGATCCATGTAGAGACATGAACATTTCTAAATTATCTTGACCATCAAACTGCATAGAAATATTAGGCTTGTTTAAATGTTTAAAGGTAAGACCTACCCAAGAGTTCTCACTGTTAAAAAGTACAGAAGCACTGAAATCAATAAATCTCACAGATTCGTTCAAGTTTATTGGATCTATCGAAGCGTTGTTAATAATTCCACTAAAAATATTGATTTGATCTTCTAACAGTAAATTTTGAAATCCAAAATCTTTAGCTCCATAACCAAAGGAAATACTCGGACGCACATTCCATTCGGCAGAAATAGGAAATTGATACGCATAATTTAAATTAACCTGAGTAAAATTATAACGTGTCGTTGTTTCCTGATGATTGAGCACACTTATTCCAATTCCACTATTGACTTCTTCAAACCAGTTATCAAAGAATGCAAACTGGGTGTTTAAACTAAAGTTTAAACCAGGCCACTGGGTACGGTGAATAATCCCCGCTCTAGTGGATTGTTTAGCTCCAGTAAAACTAGAACTTAGGGTCTCAGGAATCATAAAAAACTGAGTATGAATTGGGTCCTGAGCATATACTTTTACGCAAGTAAGTACTGTTAGTATTACAATATATTTCTTCATCTTAATATCTTATTTAATTAAGGTTATTGGACCATTCAACTCAACCACATTCCCATTGAATGTTTCCGCAACTACCACAATAATATAATTTCCATTTTCTGCTGGATTGCCATCTATTGTACCATCCCAACCATAAATAGTATCTCCAGTCTCCACATACAATAGGGAGCCCCAGGTGTCATAAATACTCATTTTCAACGATGTCATACAATTAAAAACAGGTCGAATTGTTTCATTAATTCCATCAAAATTTGGAGTGAATGCCGTAGGTAAAATTATTTCATAGCCTTTAGTAACTTCTATAGTTTCAGAAAATGTGTCTAAACAACCATAATTATCTTCTACAGTTAACTCAATTGTATAAGTTCCTAAAGTATCATATATATGAGATGGAGCATCAACCCCACTTACTAGAGGAGAGCCATCTCCAAAGTTCCATGTGAAATTAACAATATCTCCAATAGATGTATTTTGGAAATTCACAGGATCATTAATAGAATAAACTCCACAAAAACTACTATTTGAGGAAGAGAGAGTGAAGTCTGAAATTCCAAATTCAAAGAACACAATAGGTTCCAGAGGAAATGCTATAGGAGGACACCCATTGGCAATTCCATATTGATCATTTACAAATGCCGTATAATTACCTCCAACAGAAGTTTCCATCAATTCCTGAGTCAAGGGATCCCAAACACCACCAGACCAGGTGATTTCATAAGGTGGAACGCCACCATTTACAAATATAAAATTGGTTTGTGTTGCGGTATCCGAAGCACAATCTATTTCAAGAGTATCTCTAAAAAAGGCTGTGATTTGTGGAGGTCTCGTTAGTATAACGTCCTGAATTATCGTGAACAATGGACACCCATTAATATCAGTAACATCAATAGGATATGTGCCAGCAGACAGCGCTGTTAAGCACCAATTTCCGCCGCCATTATCTATCCATCCAGCTCCTACAGGAAATGGATTGGTACCACCAATAATTGTAATACAAATAGAACCATTATCAAAAGCCCATGCAGGGGTGGAATTACAATCTGGATCTGTAACAACTACACTAGTTACTTCAAGCAGTAGGGGTTCGTCTATAGCAACTACTATTGGATTCGTTTCACAACCATTAGCATCTTCTACAGTATAGAAATAAGAACCTGCCAATTCATTAAACTGGACAGCAATACCAGGAGTTGTTATTTGACTACTCATAAAAATATTTGCAGCATCAAAAAGTGAGACTGTTAATACGCCCTCCCCTCCGTTAGGAGTGATTTCTATAAGACCTAAATCTCCGAAGCAAAGTGCGTTTGTTACTAGTGATGTAGATGTAAGTTCGGTGGGTTCTGTAACCGTCGTTGTAAAGGTATCACTACACCCATTGGAATCAAAGACAGTAAATGTAACTGAGCCACTTGAAACCTGAATAAGCCCTGTTCCTGTATAAGGAGGCACCCCTCCTGTCGCTGTAAGATCATAAGTTGCCAAACCTCCAAAACAACTAATTGGATCCGTTAAGGTTGCAATCATAATCAACGGATCTGGTTGAGTTAAAGTATAAGGCACCACAATATCAAAAGGACAAATTGGATCGGTAACCGTAAGTGTATAATTACCCGCAATTAAGAAATCGAAAGTAACGGTTGCGGGAGACGAATTTAATGTACCTGCAAAAATTATATTTGGTAGTGTAGAATCATCCGCTAAAGAATAATTATAAGTTCCCGAGCCACCATCTAAATCAACTGAAATAGACCCCGTATTAGCTCCATTACAATCAATATTAAAACCATTAAAGTTAGAAACTGTATCTGATAATATGATAGGCGTATTTATTTGCTCAATAATATATGGATCAGAAATAAACTGACATCCATTAGCATCTATAACTTCCAAATGATATCTGCCTTCACAAGCATTTAATAACTGAAGTGGATTAGCCGTATTGGTAAATGGACCAACTGTGAAAATCTCAGAACCAGGCGCTGTTTCGCCAAACCATTCTATTGATGCATAAGGAAGCGTACCTCCAGATAAACTCATTTCAATAAAACCGTCACAAGGGGGGTCATTTACGTTGTTACAAGAAATTCCACTTAAGGTAACTAAAGTAAACTCTACCGGAGTTGGAGGTATGATTTCATAATCATATAAATAAGTACACCCAGTATTATCTGTAATGGCTAACTCATATGTTCCAGGACATAGGTCTACTAAATCCTCAGCGGATGGGTCTGCTATTGGATTACCTTCAACCGAAGTCCAGCTATAAGTAAAAGGGGCGAGACCGATAGGACTAATATCAATACTTGCACCACATAAAGGATCACTATAGCTACAAGCTATATTTGCAATCACTTCATTAATTTCAGGAGACGGCTTCAAAGATATTGTAACTGTGAAATCTTCCCCTACACATTGAGGAGTAGCAGGATTTGAAGTCGTATAGTAATTCGGAGTTAACGTAAATGTGACTGTCTGAATAACAGTCGTTCCATTTTCTAAAATACCAGTATCAAAAAAAGCTTCATCTGTGCCTGTAGTCCAGCCTGTAATATTTGGATTACTAAGCACTGGTGCTCCCCAAGTATACAATGTGGTATCCGGAACAATTGTAAAAGCATCTGGTAAAACGCCATTTACAGGGCTTAGGATATAATTTTCTTCGTCACATAAAACCTGCACTAAATCTGGAATTACTGGTATTGGTTGTATCGTAATAACAACTTCAAATGAATCTCCAATACAGCCATCAGCTTCAGGAGTAACTACGTATGTGATTTGCTGATTTATATTGGTTGTATTGATTAATGTTTCACTAATTTCATTTTGTGGCACATTTTGAATTAATGTTTGGCCTAAAAGAGAAGAGTTATCAGTTAAAATTTCCCATGTATAAGTGGTGCCTACGGGGACTAAAGTAGTTACTGTAGGAACCCCGTCTTGAGGTAAAACCATAAATGAATTTCCACTACATTGGGTGTTTTGTGTGTCTGATCCACTAAGGATGGACGGACGTGGTTTGACCGTTACAACAATATCAAATGAAGGTCCTTGACAACCCGCTGAAAGCGGCGTCACAGTATAGATAACAGTTTGAACCACTGAAGTCCCATTGATTAACGTTTGAGAAATCGTTGATTGTGGTACTGTTTGAGCACCCTGTCCAGTAAGATCAGGATTAGCACTAACCGTCCAGGTGTATGTTGTTCCAGCTGGTACAACGATATTATTATTTGGAATTCCAGTAATTGGAGCCACTACAAAAGTATCTTCACTACATATAGGATCTAACACAATATCTTCAACAAAAGGTCCAGGACTCACCGCTACTTCTAATTCAAAAGGAAGCCCTTCACAATTACCTGTATTTGGTATAATAATGTAAGTGATTGTTTTGACTTCGTCAGAAGTGTTTATAAGTGTCTGACTAATAAGTGGCTGATCAGTTTCTGCGCTATACCCTGTCAAGAATGTTAAATCTGTATTTGGGGATTGTATGACCCAAGAATATAAGGTATTTGCAGGTACAATTTCTACAGGCGCATTATTGGCAGGCGAAAGTGTGAACGTATCACCACTACAAATAGCATCTGTTTTATCCGAAATAATTGGACGAGGCTCTATTGTGATCGTAAGTTCAAATGTTGGACCAACACATCCCTGATCTGACGTTGGAGTTACTGTATAAATAACTTCCTGATTAATATTTGATGAGTTAATTAAAGCCGTAGTAATATTTACACTGTTTTGTGGAATCACTTCATCGGATGCTCCGGTAACCTCAGGACTAGATAGAACAGACCAAGTATATGTAGTTCCTAGTGGCACTATAGTCGCAGCCGTTGGATCTCCATTAATTGGCAATACATCAAATGTATCTTCACTACAAATAGTTTCGCTCATCGCAAAAATTTCTGGAGTTGGATCAACAGTAATAGTAAAGGTCTGTGTGTTCCCAGCACAACCATTAAAGAAAGGTGTTAATGAATACACTAAATCTTCTGCTACACTATTAGTATTAAAGATCGTCTCTCCAATAATTGGAGTTGATATTGGAAGTTCTCCAACTGAAGCCGTGGTAAAACCACTCAAATTTGGACCCGCTGTCGTAACTTCCCATGAATAGGTAAAGGATCCTAAAGGCGAAGTTGGTGTGCTTATTGCCACATCATCAAAAGGGTAACGACTACATATCGTTTGATCAGAAATAAGATCAATTTCTGGAGTTGGATTAACCGTTATTGTAAACGTCTCTGAAGCTCCTGTATTACAATCTGTACCCTGGTTACTAAATAATGGAGCGACTGTAATAGTTGCCACTAAAGGCTCTGTTCCTATATTGGTCGCTATAAAAGATGTAATATCTCCACTTCCATTAGATGCTAAACCAATACTTGGCGTATTATTAGTCCACGTATAAGTCGTTGTTCCAACTGTATTTTGTGTTGTAAACACAATTATTTCTGTTATACCTGCATTACAAACTTCCTGGTCTGTAGGAACATTTACTTGGGCTGATGGATTAACTGTGATTGTGAAGCTCTCAGAAGATCCTTCACAGCTAACCCCGTCATTCACAAATGTAGGAGTCACTATAATAGTTGCTACTAAAGGCTGTGTACTAGTATTTACAGCTGTAAAACTTAGGTTCCCAGTCCCTAAAAGCCCCGTACCAATATCAATGTTAGATATCCAAGTATAGGTTGGACTACCCATTGTATTTTGGGTTGTGAATAATATATTCGTCGTATCTGTGTTACAAACTACTAAATCGTCAGGAATATCAACCTGTGCTGATGGATTCACCGTAATTGTAAAACTCTCTGTTGGGCCATCACAACTAACACCCTCATTTGTAAATGTTGGTGTCACTATAATGGTTGCTACTAAAGGATCCGTCCCTTCATTGGTAGCTGTAAAACTCATATCCCCAGCGCCTGTAAGTCCAGCACCTATTTCAATATCCGAAGTCCAAGCATAACCAGTAACTCCAACTGTATTATCAGTCGTGAAAAGCACAGTTGTGGCTTCCGCATTACAAATAACTTGATCCACAGGAATATCAACCTGTGCCGTTGGATTCACTGTAATTGTAAAACTCTCTGTTGGGCCATCACAACTAACTCCGTCATTTATAAATGTTGGTGCTACTATAATCGTGGCTACTAAAGGGTCTGTTCCTAAATTGACAGCTGTAAAAGATGTAATATCTCCATTCCCAGTAGCCGCTAAACCAATACTTGGCGTATCATTAGTCCACGTATAAGTCGTATCTCCAACTGTGTTTTCGGTTGTAAATTCTACTAGTTCTGTAACCTCATTATTACAAACTGTTTGACTTGTAATAGTGTCGACTTGTGCCGTTGGATTCACCGTAATTGTAAAACTCTCTGCTGGGCCATCACAACTAACTCCGTCATTTGTAAATGTTGGTGTCACTATAATGGTTGCTACTAAAGGATCCGTCCCTTCATTGGCAGCTGTAAAACTCATATCCCCAGCGCCTGTAAGTCCGGCACCTATTTCAATATCCGAAGTCCAAGCATAAGTAGTATCTCCAACTGTATTTTCAGTCGCGAAGACCACAGCTGTGGCTTCTGCATTACAAACAACTTGATCCACAGGAATATCAACTTGTGCCGTTGGATTCACCGTAATTGTGAAACTCTCTGAAGCTCCTGTATTACAATCTGTACCCTCGTTACTAAATAATGGAGTGACTGTAATAGTTGCCACTAAAGGCTCTGTTCCTAAATTGGTCGCTATAAAAGATGTAATATCTCCATTCCCAGTAGATGCTAAACCAATACTTGGCGTATTATTAGTCCACGTATAAGTCGTTGTTCCAACTGTATTTTGTGTTGTAAACGCTACTAATTCTGTTAGATCGTTATTACAAACTACCATATCATCAGGAGTATCAACTTGTGCTGATGGGTTCACCGTAATTGTAAAACTCTCTGGTGGACCATCACAACTAA
>Ga0209199_1000638_pt1 | contig 48199 bp, 38 predicted proteins | sample COGITO_mtgs_1105_7_FD_184805 | JGI IMG/M metagenome (GOLD analysis project Ga0209199, IMG submission 184805) | Pelagic marine microbial communities from North Sea - COGITO_mtgs_110523 (SPAdes) (version 2) | ecosystem: Environmental > Aquatic > Marine > Epipelagic ... | reverse complement strand
AAAACGTTCTAAGAATATCAAAATTAGATAAAAACGAATTAAATATTGAACAAACTAGTTTAGATCTACATAGTTTAATAAATAATGCAGTAGGACACTTAGACTTAATAATGAAAAGTAAAAATGGAAAGATTGAATTAGATTTAAACTCTAAATTTTCAATTATTAGAGCTAATCAAACTCATTTTACAAATGCTATAATTAATATCATTGATAATGCTATTAAATATTCAGATAGCAGCCCAGTGATTAAAATCTCAACTCGAAATTTAGATAAAATATTAAATGAAAAAGATATTATCTTATCTATCTCAGATAACGGTCGAGGAATGTCAAAGGATGTTCAAAGTAAAATATTTGATAAATTTTACAGAGAACAATCTGGTAATTTACATAATGTTAAAGGCCATGGTTTAGGTTTAGCTTATGTAAAAAAGATTGTAAAATATCATAAAGGAGAAATTTCTGTCAATAGTGAGATAGGAAAGGGCAGTACTTTTAAAATAAAAATACCAATAAATAATAATAATATAATATGAGTGATATAAATAATAGAATTTTATTAGTCGAAGACGATCAGAATTTTGGAATTATTTTAAGGGATTATTTAATAATAAATAATTATAATGTAATTCATGCAAAAAATGGAATGGAAGGATTTGAAAAGTTTAAAAAAAATGATTTTGATCTTTGTATCCTTGATGTTATGATGCCTTATAAAGATGGTTTTACTTTGGCTAAGGAAATAAAAGAAAAGAACCCTGATATTCCTATTATATTTTTAACGGCAAAGTCTTTAAAAGAAGATGTGCTTAAGGGGTACAAAGTTGGAGCTGATGACTATTTAAAAAAACCCTTTGATAGTGAGGTTTTGTTAATGAAAATCAATGCTATAATTAATAGAAATCTCAGAACTTCAGTTATTGAATCTTCTGAATATGAGTTTAATTTTGGTAGCTTTTATCTAAATTCTAAATTAAGGCATTTGTCATATTTAAATAATACTCCAGTGAAGCTCTCCCCTAAAGAAAATCTTTTATTAAAAATGTTAATACTATATAAAAACGATCTTATGCCAAGAGAATTAGCTTTAACTAAGATTTGGAGAGATGATAATTACTTTACATCAAGAAGTATGGATGTTTATATTGCCAAATTAAGAAAATATTTGAAAAATGACGAATCTGTTGAGATTATAAATATTCATGGTGAGGGATTTAGATTAGTAACTAATTAAATCGTCTATACATTTAACAATGTCTTCAATTTTATAATTTGCTTTAAACCAAATTATATTATTATTAGAATTAAACCATGTCATTTGTCTTTTCGCGTACCTTCTAGTATTCTTTTTAATTTCATTAATTGCATTATCTAGGTCTGATTTCCCTATTAAATAATTAAAAATTTCTTTATACCCAATAGTGTTTAAGCTATTTAACTCTTTGTGTTGAACTAGACCATTAACTTCGTTGACTAGTCCATCTTTAATCATCTTGTCAACTCTAGTGTTTATTCTATTATATATCAATTCTCTATCATCCTTTAGTCCAATTTCTATTGTTTTAAAATTACGTTTAATGTTTTTTTTCTTCAAAAAAGAAGAATATGGCTTACCACTAGAAATTGTAACCTCTAATGCTCTTATAATTCTTCTGTGGTTGTTTAAGTCAATATTTTTAAAAGAAATTAAATCCTTTTTCTTTAATTCATTTTGTATGTGATCTAGACCTTTAAGTTTAAAATCATTATTTAGAATATTTCTTATATTTTCATCGCTTTTAGGGATTTGATCTAATCCGTAATTAATAACATCTAAATATAATCCTGACCCACCAACTAATATTGCTACATCTGTTTTTTCATGAATTTTTTTTATATTTTCGATTGCATCTTTTTCAAATTCTCCAATTGAGTAATTATCAATAACACTTTTGTTATTTATTAGGTGATGTTTAACCTTATTTAAATCTTCGTGTGAGGGTTTGGCAGCCCCAATATTCAATTCACTATAAAACTGTCTAGAATCAGCTGATATTATCTCCGTGGAGTATTTTTCTGCTAATTCTATAGCTAATTTTGTTTTACCAATGGCTGTTGGTCCAAGAATTGATACTAGGTATTTATTCATTTATTAGCTTCATAAATTATTTCATGATTTTTTTTTCGCTATATATTTGTATGCTTATTATTCATCTTCAATAATTTAAAATTCTAATTCCTTTTGATTTCTTTAAAGAGCTTTGAATTATTTGTTGACTATCTTTATTATGTTCCATTGAAATTAAAATTTTCTTCAAAACTTCAATATTATTTATTTGAAAGTTTAAGTTAAAATATCCTAATCCAATAAACAAGCCATTTTCTACTAAAACAAAACTATTTTCCTCAATACTTCTACCTTTATCAATAATGGCAAAATTTTTATTTTCGAAATTTAGATATTTTAAAGCTTGTGTAAGTCTATTGTTATATTGCTCAGAACCCTCAAGTTTTATGCAAGCACCTGAACATTCATTTATAGTATATCTAAAGCAATTATTATTAGATTTATATATTCCACAAAGCTTTTGACATAAATCATTTTCATTAATTAGTTTATTTAAAAATGAAATTGCATTATTCATATTTTTAAATGTAGTCAAAGGTTCATTACTAGAGCTAATTTTAGAAATACTTAGATTTATATAATTGTTTACATCTTTATTTTTATAGATCCCAAAAGGGTAAATACTTTTTCGTAATTTTCTATTATAAATTGGTTTATGTAATTTAACTTGGTTACTTTCCTTTAGTAGGGCAATTAATTCACTTCCAGTTTCATCATAGCTGACTGAAATAGTATTAATTTGTAATTTATGTGACTTAACGTCTTTTCCGGTAAAATGTTGATTAACTCTTTTTTTAATGTTTTTGCTCTTTCCTATATATATTATTTCAGAATTTTTATTGTGCATATAATATATTCCTGTTGAGCTGGGTAATTCATTTAAAATTTCATTTAGATTTTTTGGTAAATTAGATTTACTAGTATTTTTTATATTATCTATAATAATATTCTTATCTAAATCTTTATCTAGTAATAGCTTAAATAATTTCACTGTAGCTAAAGCATCGCCACTAGCTCTGTGTCTTTGTGTTAGAGGGATTCCTAATTGTTTGGTTAATTTCCCCAAGCTATATGAATTCATATCTAAAATTAATTTTTTAGATAATTCTAATGTACATAAGGTGTTCCTTTTAAAATTATAACCAAGTCTACTATACTCCGTCTTTAAGATCCTGTAGTCAAAAGAGGTATTGTGGGCTACAAATATCGTGTCTTCAGTTATTTCTAATATTCTTTTAGCTACTTCATGAAACTTAGGAGCATTACGAAGCATATTATTATTTATGCCTGTAAGATTAACCACAAAAGGTTGGATGTTTTTTTCAGGATTAATTAGGGAAATAAATTTATCAATAACCTCTTTGCCGTCAAATTTGTATATAGCAATTTCTGTAATTCCTTCTTCATTGAATTTCCCACCAGTTGTCTCTATATCTACAATACTGTATATAATAACTTTTTATTTTCTTGCTCCAAATATGTTGCTCCCAACTCTTATCATATTACTACCATTTTTGATTGCTAAAAGATAATCGTTACTCATGCCCATCGATAAGGTTTTTAAGTTTGTATTTTCATGCATATTAAAAAAGTTATTTAATGTGCTGAATTCTTTAGAAAGTATTAATTCATTATTCGTGTTACTTGCCATACCCATAAAGCCAGTTATTCTAATGTTTTTAAAATTTAATAACAAGTCTGTTTTTAACCACTCATTAGCTTCTTTATAATCAATACCAAACTTGCTCTCTTCATTTGAAATTTTTATTTGAATTAAGCAATCAATTACCCTTTCATTTTTTCTGGCTTGTTTATCAATTTCTCTCAACAATTTCATATTGTCAACTCCGTGTATTAATTTTATAAATGGTGCTATGTATTTTACTTTATTTCGTTGTAAATGACCTATCATATGCCAATTAATATCCTTGGGTAGATTGTTTTGTTTTGAAACGAGCTCCTGAACTTTATTTTCGCCAAAAACTCTTTGACCACTATCATAAGCTTCTTTAATTTTTAATTCAGTTTTAGTTTTTGAAACAGCAACAAGGCATACATTTTTACCAATTTGTGCTTTAATTAAATTTATTTGTTTTTTTATGCTCATGGCTATTATTGAAATTGTCTAGAAACAACTTCAGCTTTTTTGTTATTGGAATAATCATAAAAACCTTCTTTTGATTTGACTCCTAGTTTACCTGCTAATACCATGTTTTTAAGTAGGGGTGAAGCAACATATTTTGGACTCTTAAAGCCTTCATACATTACGTCTAATATGGATAAACAAACATCTAAACCTATAAAATCAGCTAATTGCAGTGGACCCATAGGATGCCCCATTCCTAACTTCATTATATTATCAATGCTTTTTACTGAACTAACTCCATGGTGTAAAGATTCAATAGCTTCATTAATCATTGGTAGTAAAATTCTATTAGCAATAAAACCTGGATAATCATTAACCTCTACAGGAATTTTATTGATTTTGTGTGTGATATTATTAATGAACTGTAATGTTTCTAAATCAGTCTCATACCCTTTAATCACTTCAACTAGTTTCATTAAAGGAACTGGATTCATAAAATGCATACCTATAACTTTATTAGGTCTTTTAGTAGACGAAGCAATTTGAGTTATCGAAATAGAAGAGGTGTTAGATGCCAAAATTGTACTCTTATTGTAATAATTATCTAAATCATTAAATATTTGAAGTTTTAAATCTAAATTTTCGGTTGCAGCTTCAACAACTAATACTGCATTTTTTGAAGTATTGATTATATTAGTTTGTTTGACAATATTTCTGAGTGTATTTTTTTTCTCTAGTTCAGATATTTTTTCTTTAATAACCATTCTATCTAAATTATTAGATATAGTTTGAATAGCTTTTTCTAATGACTCGATATTTACATCTACCAGCTCCACTTTGAAATTGTTTTGAGCAAACGTGTGAGCAATGCCATTCCCCATAGTTCCGGCACCAATGACTACAATATTTTTTTGCATTTATCTATATTAAGAAATATAATACAAATGTAATATTTTTATATGCATTATAAACTTAGAATTTTAATGTAAATATATTTACTTTTATAATCTTGAAAGACACATTTAAACATAAAGGATTAAGAAACAAATTAGCTTTAGAAGTAAAAGGTAAAGGAGTCTTAGATATAAGAGTTTTGAATGCTATTGAATCAGTTCCGAGACATTTATTTATGGACTCAAGTTTTGTAGATCATGCTTATCAAGATAAGGCTTTCCCTATAGGAGCTGGACAAACAATATCTCAACCATATACAGTCGCTTTTCAATCTGAATTATTGAATGTAAATAAGGGTGATAAAATACTAGAGATAGGAACTGGTAGTGGTTACCAAACAGCTGTACTATGTGAATTAGGTGCCATTGTTTACTCTATTGAAAGACAAAAGGAGTTATTCAAAAAAACAAGTTTATTTTTACCAAAAATTGGTTGTAATCCTAAAAAATTAATTTTTGGTGATGGTTACAAAGGTTATCAAAATGAAGCGCCTTATGACTCTATTTTGGTCACAGCAGGAGCGCCATTCGTACCTAAAAGCTTGCTTGATCAACTAAAGTTAGATGGAAAACTTGTAATTCCTGTTGGAGAAAAAACTCAAATAATGACATTAATAACAAGAGTTTCAGAAACAAAATTTAAAAAAATTGAGTTTGGTGAGTTTAAGTTTGTACCCCTTTTAAAAGAAAAAAATTAATTTTTATTTTCTTTTTTAATTCGATCTAGATTTCTTTTGTTGTCGCGGTCAATCATAGTTTGCCTTTTGTCATAAAGCTTTTTACCTTTAGCTAAAGCTATTTCAATCTTTGCTAGTCCTTTATCACTTAAATACAATTTAAGAGGTATTATGGTTAGCCCAGAGTTTTTAACACTCTTATTTAACTTTAAAAGCTCTTTTTTATTTAGTAATAACTTTCTAGTTGATTTAGGTGATTGATTAAAAATAGAAGAAAATGAATAGTTTTCTACAGTCATATTAACTATAAATAATTCAACTGAATCATTAAATTCACAAAAGCTCTCAGCTATAGATGCTTTACCGAGTCGTATTGATTTAATTTCTGAGCCAGTTAATACTATTCCAGCATTATACTTATCTAAAATTTCATATTCAAATTTTGCTTTTTTATTTGTAATATTTATTTTACTCTTCATTGTATAAAGCAAGTTATTGTTAATTAGTTTTTAATAACTAAGATACCAAATATATGTTTTTTGTATTATTAAACTTATCATTTGTTTATTTTTGAATCATAATAAATAATAAATAATTCCATGTCAAAAGATAAAATAATTTTTGATTTAATTAAAGAAGAAAAAAATAGACAGATTGAAGGTATTGAGCTTATTGCTTCTGAAAATTTTACTAGTGATAATGTAATGAAAGCTACTGGATCTATTTTGACTAATAAATATGCTGAAGGCTACCCTGGTAAGAGGTATTATGGAGGCTGTGAAGTGGTTGATAAAATTGAATTATTGGCCATTGAAAGAGCAAAAAAACTTTTTGGTGCATGTTGGGCCAATGTTCAACCTCATTCTGGTAGTCAAGCTAACTCTGCAGTATTTTTTGCATGTCTTAATGTTGGTGATAAGATTTTAGGTTTCGATCTTTCACATGGAGGTCATTTAACACACGGTTCTTCAGTTAATTTTTCCGGAAAATTATATGATCCAGTTTTTTATGGAGTTGATAAAGATACAGGTATTTTAGATTATGATAAAATTCAAGAAATTGCTACTAAAGAAAAACCTAAATTAATTATCGCTGGTGCTTCTGCATATTCCAGAGATATTGATTATAAAAGATTTAGATTAATCGCAGATAGTGTGAATGCATTATTACTTGGTGATATCTCACATCCCTCTGGTTTAATTGCAAAAGGTGTTTTAAATGACCCTATTCCTCACTGTCACATTGTAACAACTACAACTCATAAAACTTTAAGGGGACCTAGAGGAGGGTTAATTTTGATTGGAAAAGATTTTGATAACCCTTTTGGCATCAAATTTAAAAGTGGAAAATTAAAAAAAATGTCATCTTTACTTGATTCAGCCATATTTCCTGGAAATCAAGGAGGACCACTAGAACATGTAATAGCTGCTAAAGCTATTGCCTTTGAAGAGGCTCTGCAGGACGATTATATGTTTTATATATTAAAGGTTAAAGAAAATGCTAGTACAATGGCTGATGAGTTTGTTAAAAAAGGATATAATATTATTTCAAATGGAACAGATAATCACATGATGTTAATTGACCTTAGAAATAAAAATATAGATGGCAAGACTGCTGAGTATGCTTTAGGTTTAGCAGATATTACGGTAAATAAAAATATGGTTCCATTTGATGATAAGTCTCCATTTATTACTTCTGGTATTAGAGTTGGTACTGCGGCTATCACTACCAGGGGTTTACTAGAAAATGATATGGTTAAAATAGTAGATTTTATAGATCAGGCAATTATGAATTGTGGTAATGAAATTAAGTTAAAAGAAATCGGTAAAGAGGTTAATTCTATGATGAGTAAATTCCCTTTGTTTTCAGCATAAATTAATCATCAATTATAATGTATTGATATGCGCCTAAATCAGGTGAATTTTCTCTGTTGATATTTAGTATATCTAATGGATATATAGCTGCCAAGTCTTCATCTCCTAAATTAATAACTTCAGAGTTCTGTAAAATAAATAGTTCATTACCATATTCATTTTTAAAATCAGCATTAAGATTTAAAAATAAATTTTCATATTTTTCTGAATTGGAAAAATCATAATTGTCTTGTCCTGTGAATATATCATTGTAGTCATTAAATTTAATCATGCAATTTTTAAATTTAAAATTAAGATTTGTATCATCAAACTGTTCTACTAAAAACTCAATATTCTCATTTCCACTTATTATACTATTGGTAATGTTGAAACTTAGGTTTGAATTATTTAATATTTCACCATCATTATCAATCCAATAATTATTTATTAATAAACTAGGGAACTGTCTAAAGCTATTATTCCAAAAATTTGTTATTGTACAGTGATTTAAGTCATATTGTCCTCCATAAGTAGCTGCAAATGAAGATTGTCCACTTTTATTGATAATTAAATTACTAGCTGTAATGGACGATGATTTCGCTAAAATTCCAAAATTACTAGAATTGTATATTTTAGAATTATTAATAATTAGTTGGTTGCTATTAGCATTCAACTGATCTTCTGCGTAAATACCTATGGTTGAATTTTTTATCGTTGAGTAATTTATAATATTATTAATACTTCCACTGAATAGCCAAATAGTACCCCACTGACCAGGAATATTTTCAAAGCTATTTTCAAGTCTATCACCTTCAAAAATAACTTCATTTTCTAAGGATTCTTGATCTTGACTAAACTCACCGTTAACTTGTATTGATCCTCCGCTAGTAACTAGAATTCCTGAGTTTGAGTGAAAGTGAACCCTTGCACCCTTATTTATAGATAAAGTATTGTTATTCGCTACACCTGCATATCCATATATAACATATGGTTTTTCATTAGTAAAATTTAATTCGTTTTCAGACAAAAACCGTCCTTGAATATTAGTTTCGTCTGGAATACCATCATTGTTTATATCGAAATTTAATGTTTCAGTAATTGTTTCCCCTGTGTCACTGTCAGTATATTTATTTGGATAAATAAATACCGCATCTTTAACTAACGTAATTAAATCTACTGTTTGTAAATTATAACCAGTATCAAATTTTATTTTATCAGTATATAAAAATTGGTTTGATTCATTTGGTAAATTATTAATATCTATAGTGGTTTCAATAAAAATAAACAAACTATCTTTAGCGAGTATCTGAATATTTTCAAAGTAATTATTGGAGTTATCTTGATTTCCATATAAGCCATCCACATTTAATCTGTAATAAGAGTTCTGTCCGTTTTCGAGATTTATACTAGGAATCAAAATATTTTCATTTGAATTATTATAAATCTTGAGATTATATGTGCTTGACCCAATATTTGTGAAAACAGTATCTAAATAAACCGTATCTTTTGAAAAGTTTAATTGAGTGTCTGTGATATTAAAATTAAAATCATCCCTACATGAGCTCCAAAAAACTATAATAATAATATTTAACAATAAGGTAAATATCTTTTTCATTTTATTTCTTTAGTATTTCTATTTCAAATATCTTATTCCACATTTTCCCTGTAACAAATAAGGTTTTGCTTGTTTTGTTGTATGCAATGCCATTTAAAACATCTAAATTATTATGTTTTAGTACTTTTTCTTTTAAACCTGAAAGATCAATTACTCCATCAACAGCGCCATTTTCTGGATTGATAATTGCTACTCCGTTAAAACCGTAACGGTTTGCATAAATCTTTCCATTAACCCACTCTAATTCGTTTAAGCCATTAACTTTTCCTTTATTAGTGTAAACTTGAAAATTATCAATTTCTTCAAATGTGTTTGAATCTAATATCCAAATATTTTCAGTTCCATCACTTTTAAATAATTTATTTTTATCATTACACAAACCCCAACCTTCTTTGCTTTTGTTGTATTGAAATTCGTCGATTAACTTTAGTGTATTTAAGTCATAAACAAGTCCAATATTTTCTCTCCAGGTAAGTTGAATTATTTTATTATCAATAATAGTTATCCCTTCCGCAAAGTATTTATTTGATAAATTAACTTCTTTAAAAGAGTCTCCAGTTTTAAGTATGACTTTTTTTAACTTAGATTTACCATATTTACCTGTACTTTCATATAAATAACCTTTATTAAATTCTAGTCCTTGAGTATAGGCATTAATTTTATGCGGATATGTGTTAATTATCTTGTAGGTATATAGAACTGGGGTTTCATTATTTAAAATGATAAAATTAATATCTTTTGATTTAATGATATTTTTGTAATAGGAGACAACTTTGATATTATTTTTTCCTAATCTAAACTTCATAAGTTCGATAAATACACTTTGGGAATCATTTTTTTTGGTCTTATAAATTATTTTATCTCTATTGTAAATTTTAATAGAGTCGAATGCTTCGTTGATTGACAAAATAAGTGTTTCATCAACTTTCATCGAATTTTTTTTATTAGATGTGATATCTAAATTAGAATTTTCAACATTACCACAACTAAATAAAAATAGTAATAGAAAATTTTGAAGTATTTTGAAAGTCATAATCATTAGAATAATGGCAATTTATTTATTTAAATTAACTTAAAAAAATCTTAACCTATTATAAATCATTTGTATATTTACATTGGCAAGTCCTACACAACTAGCTCCTGTTTAATCCTCCAGAGTGGGAACACAGCAAAGGTACATGGTTGTAGCAGTGTGATGTAGGTAGCTTGCCTTTTTTTATTATATTCCAGTTATAATTTTTACCAGATGTCAAAAGTAATATTAATCACAGGTGCTTCTTCAGGAATAGGAAAAGCAATTGGTGATTTATTATGCACCAAAGATTTTAAAGTTTATGGTACAAGTAGGAATCCTTCTAAATATTTAGATTCCAATTTTCAATTATTTGATTTAAATGTGAATAACTCGGATAGTATTAATTCATGTATTGATAAAATAATTGAAATTGAAGGAGTTTTAGATGTGTTAATTAATAATGCTGGAGTTGGTATTACAGGTCCCTTAGAAGAAATTCCAGAAAAAGAAATTAAAAATAATTTTAGCACTAATTTTTTTGGTCCTCTTAATATTATTAAAAAAGTTTTACCTCTAATGCGATCTGAAAAAAGAGGTTTAATTATCAATATTACATCTCTTGCAGCGTACGTAGGTACTCCCTATAGATCTGTGTACAGTGCAAGTAAAGCTGCTTTGGATTTAGTGTCTGAAACTTTAAATATGGAAACTAAACCATTTAATATAAAAGTTGTCAGCGTAGCACCAGGTGAATTTTCTACCAATATTGCATCTAGGAGATACCACACATCATCTGAGAAAAAATCTCCCTATCATTTGAATTATTCTAAAGCTCTAAATCTAATGAACAATCACGTCGATAGTGGAGCAGACCCTAAATTAATTGCTAAATTGATTTTGAAAATAATTAATTCTAAAAACCCAAAAAAGAAATACATAGTAGGTTCATTTCTTGAAAAAATAGCTCCTTACTTAAAACTTCTTTTGCCCCAAAAATATTTTGAAAATTTAATCATGAAAAGTTATTAATAGGATTTCTTAATATGTTAATATATTTATTTCAATTATATTTTTTAAATCTTAATTTATTGTAGTTTTAGATAAAACTAAATTAAACATATGAAATTTTTTATAGACACTGCAAATTTAGATCAAATTAGAGAAGCTCAAAACTTAGGTGTTCTTGATGGAGTTACTACAAATCCGTCTTTAATGGCAAAAGAAGGAATTACCGGTAGAGATAATATCTTGCAGCATTATAAAGATATATGTGAAATTGTTGACGGAGATGTTTCTGCAGAAGTTATCGCTACAGATTTTGATAATATGATCCTTGAAGGAACAGTGTTGGCTAATTTACACAACCAGATTGTAGTTAAGTTGCCTATGATTAAGGATGGAATTAAAGCGGCAAAATATTTTAGTGATAATGGAGTTAAAACTAATGTAACCTTAGTGTTTTCTGCAGGACAAGCATTACTAGCCGCTAAAGCTGGCGCTACTTATGTTTCTCCATTTATAGGAAGATTAGATGATATATCCACAGATGGTTTGAATCTGATTGCTGAAATTCGATTAATTTATGATAATTATGGATTTACTACACAAATTCTTGCAGCTTCAGTAAGACACACAATGCATGTAATTGACTGTGCGAAAATAGGAGCTGATGTTATGACAGGTCCTTTAAGTTCAATTGCAGGGTTGTTAAAACATCCTTTGACTGATATTGGATTGGAAAAATTTCTAAATGATTATAAAAAAGGAAATTAATTAAGAATATCATCCAAGTTATCACTAAAGAGATTTACATTTGATTCAATTATATTCATTTTTGAATCTACTATTATAGTTTTTCTAATATATTGTATACCTAGGAGTCTTTTTGCTATATCTGCGTTACGTAATTTAAATTCGTTTGCAGATAAATTATTTTTACAATTTGTGCATGAGTAAAGATCTGCATTAATTTTTAATTTATTCAACCATTTATCAGTACTAATCTTGTCAATATTCACGGAAAAAAAATCAATTTCAGGATATTTTTTTTCAAGATTTTTTACTTTGTCATGACTATATTTATAAGAATTTTTTGAGTTTTTACTCCAAAAGTAAATCACAGATTTGTTTCTAATAAGCCTGTTTAAATTAATTGAATTTTTATTTGTGGTAATTAGTTCTATAATGGGTAATTTATTTCCTTTTTTTAATTTTTTTAAGTTATCGTAAAGGTTGATAACTCTTTTTTGCTGGTAGTTTTTAGAGTTTTTAGTCGTGGTTTCATTAATCTCTAAGTAGTAATTATATATTTTATTAGCTTCTTTTTGTGTTTTACAAAAGGATAAAAACTTTCTTGTTATAAATGAGGTTAATCTGGATTTTATTTCTCTGTTTGTAACAAGGCTATCAATTAACTCTAATTTTAATAGATTATAATCAATATTATTTTTGGAAAACGATTTTTCGTTAAATAGTTTAATAAACTTTTCGTAAGCTAAATTATCGAAGTGAGGGAACAAAAAATTATAATATTGATAAAACTCTTCAAATAAAGAGTCGTTATAATTGATATTTTTTCTAAAGTCATAGAAATTATCTGGATAATTCACTTCTGAATCATTAAATGCTACAAATCGATAAGCCTCTTTCTTAGAATCAAAAATATAATCTATTGTATTTAGAGCAATTTGTTTGAATAATTTAGAAGGTTGTGTCGCTGCGAAACTAAACTTATTCAATAGTTTAATCTCATTAAGTTGTAATGAATCTATAGATTTCTTAAATTTTATTGGATTAAGTTTAAATAATTTAGATCTATCCCTTCTGGAGTTTTCATATTTTGTAAACAAACTAATCAGGTAGTTATTTTTCTTAGAACCTACTCCACTAAATGACAAAGACTCATCAAAATCTAATGTATTTACTCTAATAGTAATACTGTCGTTTGGTTCTAATAAGATTAATTGATATTCATTTCCGTGAGAAAATCCATAAAAACCGGATTCTGTAGATTCAATTTTAGTTAAAAATCTATTACTGGAGTCTAGTCTAATTGTGTCAATTATACTGTTTGATTTAAAAATAGTTAGTCTATTATCTGTGGGGTTTATAATTTCACCACCTATATAACTGTGACACGTTTCTATATGGTTTTGACATCCATTTAGAAGTGTAACTATTAATAAAAAACTAAAAATATTTTTCATTTCACACAAAGAATTACTCAAAAATATATATCCAAAGTCTTTATTTGTGTTAATTACCTGTTAAATTAAACCTATTTAATATATGAAGATTGAGTTTTTAGAGATTAGATTTTATATTTTTGCAAAAAAATAAATTATTTATATATGTTATCTGTTTCTAATCTTTCTGTTCAGTTTGGTAAAAGAATATTGTTTGACGATGTAAACACATCCTTTAATAATGGAAATTGTTATGGTATTATCGGGGCTAATGGCTCAGGAAAATCTACCTTTTTGAAAATATTAGCTGGAAATTTAGATCCTACTTCTGGAAATGTTCATTTAGAGCCTGGTAAAAGAATGTCTGTCTTAGAGCAAAATCACAATATTTATGATGATAAAAATGTTTTAGATACCGTAATCATCGGAAATAAGCCTTTGTATGATGTTAAAACTGAGATGGATAAGTTATATGCAGATTATAATGATGATAATGCAGATAAAATTGGTGTATTGCAACAAGAGTTTGAGGAAATGGACGGATGGAATGCTGAAAGTTCAGCTGCAGCTTTATTATCGAACCTAGGTATTTCTGAAAACTTTCATTACACTTTAATGAAAGATATAGATGCTAAGCTAAAAGTCAGAATCTTACTTGCTCAATCTTTATTTGGTAATCCAGACGTTTTAATAATGGATGAGCCAACAAATGATTTAGACTACGAAACTATACTGTGGTTAGAAAATTTTCTAGCAAATTTTGACAACTGTATTATAGTTGTTTCTCATGATAGACATTTTTTGGACTCTGTTTGTACTCACATTTCAGATATTGATTTTAATAAAATATCACATTATTCAGGAAATTACACTTTTTGGTATGAATCGTCTCAATTAGCATTGCGTCAGCGTACTCAACAAAATAAAAAAGCAGAAGAAAAAAAGAAGGAGCTACAAGAGTTTATTGCAAGATTTAGTGCAAATGTAGCTAAAAGTAAGCAGGCTACTAGCAGAAAAAAAATGATTGATAAGCTTAATATTGAAGAGATTAAACCCTCAAGTAGAAGGTATCCAGCAATTATATTTGATAGAGATAGGGTTGCGGGTGATCAAATTTTAAATATTGATGATCTTTCCTTTTCATTAGATAATACCAAGCTCTTTGACAAGATTGATATTAATATTGCAAAAGGAGACAAGGTTGTTGTTTTTTCTAAAGATTCAAGAGCCACTACAGCTTTTCATGAAATAATTAATTCAAATGAAAATAAATATTTAGGAAAATTTAGCTGGGGCATTACTACTTCTCAGTCATATTTACCAATTGATAATCATGAATTCTTTAGCAAAGATTTGAGTTTAGTTGAGTGGTTAAGAGAATGGGCTACAACTGAAGAAGAACGTGAAGAAGTTTATTTAAGGGGTTTTTTAGGTAAAATGGTCTTTAGTGGTGAGGAGGCTCTAAAAAAATGTAATGTCTTGTCTGGAGGAGAGAAAGTTAGATGTATGTTGTCTAGAATGATGATGTTTAGAGCTAATGTTTTAATGTTAGATGAACCAACAAATCATCTTGATTTAGAAAGTATTACAGCTTTTAATAATTCTTTGAGTAAATTTAAGGGTACTGTATTGTTTACTACCCATGACCATCAATTTGCTCAATCAATTGCTAATAGAGTAGTAGAGCTAACTCCAAATGGTGTTATTGATAGGTATATGAAATTTGATGAGTATATGCAAGATGCTAAGATTAGAGATTTAAGAAGTAAAATGTATAATAATTAATTTCTTAATTCAGCACCAAAATTTGAATTTAAGTTTTTAATTATTTTATTCATTATATTATCAATTTCTTTATCTGATAATGTTTTTTCACTGCAAGAAATAGTTAAACTTACTCCATAACTTTTTTTATTAGCTGGTAATTTATTTCCTTCATACACATCAAATAAGCTTACGTCTTTAATTAATTTTTTATCAACTTTTATACAACTGTTATATACTGACTCGAAATCTATATTTTTATCAATTAATAAAGATAAATCTCTACTAACCTCAGGAAATTTTGGTATTTCAATTACATGAATAGGTTTGTTGTTAATCATTGAAATAATGGTGTCCCATTTGAATTCAGCGTAAAACACCTCTTGATCTATATTAAAGCTATCTAATATTATTTGTTTAACGGATCCGTAAGTAACTATTTCTTTTTTTCCTAAGAATAATGACTCACCTTCGTTTAAGTTAGAAAGTGTAGTAGGTTTTGAAATAGTATTTTTTATACCTAACCTTTCAAGCAGTGATTCTACGACACCTTTAGTGTAGTAGTAGTCAGATTTAACTTTATTAGAATTCCAGTTTTTCTTAGATAAATCACCGGTTATGTAAAGAGATAGTTTTTTAGCTTCAATCCTTTCTTCATTAGTTGCTTTGTAGGTTTTGCCAAATTCAAATAATTTTAAATCTGATTGTTTTCTGTTTATATTATGAGAAGTTGTTTCAAGTCCAGAAAATAACATGTTTTGTCTTAATACAGAAAGATCTAAACTAAGAGAATTTAAAATTTTTATGTCATTATCTGTATGATCATCTTCACTAAGACTACTGTGTGCTGGAGTGGTTAATGAATTTGTCATTATTTCATAAAACCCTCGAGAAACTAATATATCGCTGATTGAGTTTTGAACATTGTGTTCTGAAAAAAGTTTAATATCACTTATGGATGAGTTAAGCTTGTGGTTTGATTGAATGTTATTGTAGCCATAAATTCGTAATATCTCTTCAATTACATCAGCCTCTCTTTGGACATCATTTCTGTAAAAAGGAATAATAAGACCTAGTCGGGTTTCAGTAATGCTACTGATTTTTATATCTAATGATGTTAAAATCTCTTTTATTGTTTCGTGATCAATTTTTTGACCTATAAGTTTATCAACCTGATCATAATTTAAAAGTACCTCAAAATCGTCTAACTTTTCAGGATATAAATCTTCTATTTCACTAGAAATAATCCCACCACTGATTTCTTTGATTAAAATAGCAGCTCTTTTCAAGGCGTATTTAGTGATATTGGGATCAATTCCTCGTTCAAACCTGTAAGAAGCATCTGTGTTAAGTCCATGATGTTTAGCTGATTTTCTTATTGAAATTGGATCAAAATAAGCACTTTCCAATAAAATAGACTTAGTTGATGAGTTAACACCTGAATCGATGCCACCAAATATTCCAGCCATGCAAAGTGGTTTATTTCCACTACAAATCATCAGATCTGAATCTGTTAATTTTCTCTCAACTCCATCAAGAGTTATAAATTTCGTTCCTTTTTTTAATGTTTTCACTTCAATTTTATCGTCTACTATACTGTCATAATCAAAAGCATGCAAAGGTTGACCTAAGTCGTGTAAAACGTAATTTGTAATATCTACAATATTATTTATTGGAGTAAGGTCAATAGATTTTAACCTATTTTTTAGCCATTCAGGAGATTCTTTTATAGTAATATTATTAATAACTATGCCACAATATCTAGGGGCTTTTTTAGAGTCTTTAACATCTAACTTTAAATTAATAGCTCTGTTATCAATATTAAAATCGCTTACCGATGGAGTGATTAGCTCTAATTTAATTCCTTTTTGAATTAATCCTACTTTTAAATCTCTAGCCACTCCAAGGTGACTCATTGCATCAGCTCTGTTTGGGGTCAAGCCTATATCAAAAACTTCATCATTTTCAATATCATATATTTTATTTACTAAAGTTCCTGGTTTATGTTCTTTTTCAAATACAATAATTCCATCATGAGATTTACCCAAACCAAGCTCATCTTCTGCACATATCATCCCTTGACTATTTTCTCCTCTAATTTTACTTTTCTTAATGATTATTTCGTCATCATTAAAATAGAGTTTAGCTCCAACCAAAGCTACAGCAACAGTTTGTCCAGAATCGACATTTGGAGCTCCACAAACTATTTGAATATTTTCTTTTTCACCTATATCCACTGAAGTTATTTTTAGTCTATCAGCATTTGGATGTTTTTCACAGGAATTAACCTTACCTATAACTACATTTTTTAAGCCACCTTTTATAGATTCAAATTTAGAAACCCCCTCAACCTCTAGTCCTAGTTCTGTAAGGAGCTTTGAAGTTTCTTCAGCGTTATCTTTGAGGTTAATAAATTGCTTTATCCAGTTGTAAGATATTTTCATTGTATATATTTAAGAATACAAATATAATAATACTAAATTTGTAATGAAATTGATTAAGTTTTTTTAATAACAAGTTTTTAATAAACTCTAAAATAAAAATAGTGCTACGATTTTACCTTTTTATAATTAGTTTTGTTCTTGTTCTATCTTGTGACTCATTGGTTAGTGATAAGTTAAAACATGGTGATTATGTAGGAAAGCTGGAGGTTGAAAATGGTAAATATTTGCCATTTAATTTTTCTGTCTCCAATGATAGTACATTACTTGTTAAAAACTCATCAGAAATTGTTGACTTTTCAATAGATTATTTAATGGACTCAGTTTTTATAAAATCAAAAGTGTTTGAGGGGTATATAAAAGGAGTTTTGATTAACAATAAAATTGATGGAGTTTTTGTAATTGAAAGTTTAGATAGATATGTCCCTTTTAATTCTTATAAAAGTAACAAGCGTTTTGATATTGATTTTGAAGAGAATAAAAAATTAATTAATAATAAGTGGAAGTTTATTTTTAACCCTGGAATGTATAATCCTTCATCATCTATAGGAATATTTAATTCCTATGGAAAAAATGAAATTAGTGCAACTTTCAGAACAACTACCGGAGATTATGGATATATGCATGGAGGTTATGTGGATGGCACTATGGTTTTATCAACCTTCAACGGTTCAAGAGCTTACCTTTTAGAAGCTGAGCTTAGTAACGATAGTATAAAGGGGGTTATGTATGCAGGAAACCACTCTAAAACAATAATAGAGGGTGTTTTGGATAATGATTTTGAGTTAGCAAACGAATATAGTTTAACTTCCTTAAAGAGTAATGTTCAAAAATTTGACTTTTCGTTTGAAGATACTGCGGGTAAATTAGTCTCAATTGATGATGATTTTTATGATGGTAAGTCTATGGTTGTACAATTTATGGGTAGTTGGTGCCCTAATTGCCTTGATGAATCAAAGTTCTATGTGGATTATATCAGTAAAAATGAGCTAAATGATATAGAGTTTGTTGCTTTAGCTTTTGAGTATGCAAAAACTAAAGAAGCGGCACAGAAGGGTATTTTGAAATTAAAAAATGAAATTGGTATAAATTACCCAATTTTATTAGCACAGTATGGAAGTTCAGATAAAGTTAAGGCGTTAGAAAAATTTCCAATGCTCAATAACATAATTTCATATCCCACTACAATTTTTTTAGACAAAAATAAGGAGGTTATTAAAATCCATACTGGATTTAATGGGCCTGCTACTGGTGAAAAATACATTGAATTTATAAATGAATTTAATAGTACTATTAAATTTATGCAGGTTAATTAAATTTTCTATCCTATATAGCTCCATAAGTCTTTGTTTTTAACAATATGGTTATAGGTATTTAAAAGATTATTATTTTTATCTTTAGATAGGTTTTTGTCATCTTCCAAGATCTGCTTCGCAAATTTTCTTGCATAAGTTAATATTTTTTGATCAGATACTAAATCTGCTATTTTAAGATCAATAACTCCACTTTGTTGTGTCCCCATAATATCCCCAGGGCCTCTAATTTCTAAGTCTTTTTCTGCGATTAAAAACCCATTATTGGTTTGTGTCATTGTTTTGAGTCTCAGCTTGCTCTGATTACTTAATTTATTCCCAGACATCAATATGCAGTAGCTTTTGTGAATTCCTCTTCCAACTCGACCTCTTAACTGATGCAGTTGAGATAGTCCAAACCTCTCTGAGCTTTCAATAACCATTACAGAAGCGTTTGGAATATTTACACCAACTTCAATTACTGTTGTGGCTATGAGTATTTGGGTTTCTTTGTTTTCAAATCTCTTCATTTCAAACTCTTTGTCTTGAGTTTTCATTCTTCCGTGTACAATGGAGATTTGGTATTTAGGTTGTTCAAATTCTCTAGATAGACTTTCATAACCATCCATAAGATCTTTGAAGTCCATATTTTTGCTTTCTTCAATTAGTGGGTATACTACATATATCTGTCGTCCTTCATTTATTTGTTCTTTAATGAATTTAAAAACACTTAATCTGTTTTTGTCAAATCTGTGTACAGTGGTTATCTCTTTTCTTCCCGGGGGTAACTCGTCAATTAAAGATATGTCAAGATCTCCATACGCGCTCATGGCTAGTGTTCTAGGAATTGGAGTTGCGGTCATAATTAGTATGTGTGGTGGGGTATTGCTTTTTGCCCATAACTTACTTCTTTGTGCTACACCAAATTTATGTTGTTCGTCAATTATAGCAAGTCCTAAATTTTTAAATTTCACCTTGTCTTGAATTAAAGAATGTGTACCTACTATTATATCAATTTCACCAATCTCTAGCGACTTATATATCTCTTTTTTACGTGAATCTTTAGTTGAACCTGTGAGTATTACTATATTGATATTAAGTAACTTAGACATTTCAATAAAACCTTCAAAATGCTGTACTGACAAAATTTCAGTAGGAGCCATTAAACATGCTTGATAACCATTATCTAATGCTATTAAGATAGTCATAAAAGCAATTATAGTTTTACCAGAACCTACATCGCCTTGTAGTAGCCTATTCATTTGTGCGTTACTACCTAAATCATTTCGAATTTCTTTTAAAACTTTTTTTTGGGCATTTGTAAGTTCAAAGGGGAGTACTTTTTTATAAAACTTATTAAAATTGTTTCCAACAATATTAAAGTTGTAACCTTTAATTTTATCTTTTCTATTTATATTCTTTTTTAGTAATTGTAGTTGAAGGTAAAGTAATTCTTCAAATTTTAATCTTCTAATCGATTCTGATAATAATTCATTATTTTTTGGAAAATGAATATTATAGATGGATGTATTTTTGTCAAGTAATTTCAATTCTTTAATTAAATAACCAGGAATTGTTTCCTTAAACTTTAATTTTACGTCGTAAAGTAGGGATTTTACAAGATTAGAAATTACCTTATTGCTAACTCCTCTCTTTATCAAATTTTCTGTAGATGGGTAAATAGGTTGAATTTTGACCCTTTTACTTAGACTATCAGGCTTAAATAGTTCAAGTTCAGGATGGGGAATGGATATTTTATTAGCGAAAAAATTTAACTTCCCAAATACTATGTATTTAGTGTTTAGCAGTAAGCTTTTCTTTAACCACTTTAAAGATTTAAACCAAATTAGTTCAATTTCATCTTCTCCATCAGTTAAATACGCAATTAATCTTTTTTTTCTACCTATGCCTATTTCATTAATATTTGAAATTTCACCAATTATTTGTACATCACAACTAAAATTTGGGAGCTCCTTAATTTTGTAATATTTAGACTTGTCTATGTATCTGTTAGGAAATAAGTTTATAAGATCCTTATAATTAAAGATTTTTAATTCTTTTTTTATTATTTCAGATCTGTTAGCCCCCAGTCCTTTTAAATAATCAATTGGAGTATTTAGTAAGTTAGAATTCATTGAACTAAAAATAATATTTTTTTCCTTATTTCAGTATTTTATATTGATATTAAATTGTTCATAATTATTAAGTATAAATTATTATAATATCCAATACATTATCTAATTTCACTTTTTAAAAATTTCAATAATTGAACAATTTACTACAGAATCTAAATCCATCTCAGTTAGAACCTACATTACAGACTGATGGGCCAATGATTGTTATCGCTGGTGCTGGATCTGGAAAAACCAGGGTATTAACCTACAAGATTGCCTATTTAATGAGTAAAGGTGTAGATGCTTTTAATATTTTAGCTCTAACTTTTACAAATAAAGCAGCCAAGGAAATGAAAGAAAGGATATCTTCAATGCTTGAAGATAATGAGTCTAAAAATTTATGGATTGGAACTTTTCATTCTGTTTTTGCTAAGATTTTAAGAATTGAGGCAGATAAATTGGGTTATCCTACAAATTTTACTATTTACGACACTCAAGATTCTCAAAAGTTGGTCTCTTCAATCATTTCAGAATTAAACCTTGATAAAGAAATTTATAAATACAAGCAAATTTATTCCAGAATATCAAGTTATAAAAACAGTCTGATTACTGTTAAAGCTTATAATTCTAACAATGAACTAATTGAGGCAGATAGACAAGCTCGTAGACCCAGACTTATAGATATATACTCTGAGTATGTTAATAGATGTTTCAAGTCTGGTGCGATGGATTTTGACGATTTACTTTTAAAAACAAATGAGTTATTGTCTAGATTTCCAGAAGTTTTGTCAAAGTATCAAAACATGTTTAGGTATGTTCTGGTAGATGAGTATCAAGATACAAATCACTCACAATATTTAATTGTGAAAGCTCTTTCTGATAAGTTTCAAAATATTTGTGTCGTGGGGGACGACGCACAAAGTATTTATGGTTTTAGAGGGGCAAACATAAATAATATTTTAAATTTTCAACAAGATTACGATGATGTTAAATTATTTAAACTAGAACAAAATTATAGATCTACTAAGAACATAGTGAAAGCTGCAAATAGCTTAATTGAAAAGAATCAAAAAAGATTAGAAAAGGTTGTTTGGACTAATAATGATGAAGGGAGTAAGATTAAAGTAAATAGATTATTAACTGATGGTGATGAAGGGAGATTTGTAGCAAGTTCTATATTTGAAAATAAAAACTCTAAACAGTTACAAAATAAAGACTTTGCTATTTTATATAGAACAAATGCTCAGTCTAGAGCTTTTGAAGATTCGTTAAGAAAAAGAAATATTTCCTATAGAGTATATGGTGGGCTTTCCTTTTACCAGAGAAAAGAAATAAAAGACGTTTTGGCTTATTTGCGCTTGATTATAAACGAAAATGATGAAGAAGCTTTTAAAAGAGTTATTAATTTCCCAACCAGAGGAATTGGTCAAACAACAATTAATAAATTGGTAATTCAGGCAAATACCCTTAATATATCTTTATATAGTTTATGTAAAGAACTTGATAGGTCAGAAGTAAATATTAGCTCAGGTATTAAATTAAAAGTTTCAAACTTTATAAATCTTATTGAATCATTTAAAATTTCATCAAAAACTAAAAATGCTTTTGATATTGCTAATGAGGTTGTAAACGATACAGGAATCATTAAAACTTATAGTGCTTTAACTTCTATTGAAGATCAAGCAAAAATTCAAAATATCGAAGAAATGCTAAATGGTATCAAGGATTTTGTTGAAATTCAAAAGGAAATCCCTGAGTCTACGGGTTCAATAAGCGAATTCTTAGAAGATGTTGCTCTAGCAACAGATTTAGATAAAGATGACCAGGACACCAATAAAGTAGCTTTAATGACTATTCATCTAGCGAAAGGATTAGAATTTCCAATTGTTTATATAGTCGGTTTAGAAGAAAACCTTTTTCCTAGTGCAATGAATCTAAATTCAAGAAATGACTTAGAAGAAGAAAGAAGATTGTTTTATGTAGCATTAACTAGAGCTGAAAAAGAAGCTTATTTATCATATGCTCTATCTAGATATAGATGGGGTAAATTAACAGATTCTGAGCCTAGTAGATTTATTGATGAAATCAATGAAGAATATCTAGATATATTAACTTCAGTTAATGAAAATAAATTCAGGCCTTTAGTACGTTCAACAACTAATAGCGAACCAAGCTTTAATAAGCTAAGGTTTAAGAAACTAACGCCTAAGCCTAAGGGTAATTATAAGAAACTGCAAGAAAACTCAAGTAGGAGTAATCTATTTGATAATAAGCTTGTTGTAGGTAATGTGGTAGAGCATATTAGATTTGGAAAAGGAGAGGTTATCAATATTGAAGGAAGAGGAGCTGATGTAAAGGCAGAAATCAAATTTGAAAATGGTGGATTAAAAAAACTATTATTAAGATTCGCAAAGCTTAAAATTATCGGATAAAAAAAAGGTTTAACATTTGTTAAACCTTTTTTTTAGAATAAATACAACTAAAATTATTCGGTCATACTTTTCATTTCTTTTTCAATCATATCATAAAACTGATCAATACTTGGCATAATAACAATTCTAGTTCTTCTGTTAATTGATCTGTTTGTTGCAGTTTCATTATCTACTAAAGGAACATGGAAACTTCTACCAGCTGCAATTAGTTTTTGAGGATTAACATTTAATGTTTCTAAAACACGCACTATAGATGTAGATCTTTTAACACTTAAATCCCAATTGTCTAACAAAACTCCTTTTTGAAAAGATTGGCTATCTGTATGTCCTTCAACCATACATTCAAAGTCAGGCTTTGAATTTACAACAGTTGCAACCTTTGCAAGAATTTCTTTTGCTCTTTCAGTGACAACATAGCTACCGCTTTTAAATAGAAGCTTGTCTGATAGAGAAATAAATACAACTCCCTTTTCAACATTAACCTCGATGTCTGGATCGTTTATCCCAATTTCTTTCTTTAGGCTTGTTACTAAAGCAAAGGTTACACTATCTTTTTTATTTACAGCATCTTGAAGTCTTGAAATTTTCAAATCTTTTTCTTTCATGCTCTCCAAAGATCTTTCCAAATTATCAGCCCCTTTTGAAGTTAATATTGTTAAATCTTTAGTGCTAACCATTAAATCACGTGTAGTTCTTCTTAAATCTTCAACTTGATCCTTATAGGCGGTTGATAATGCAACTGCTGAAGCCTTTTCTTCAATACAAGCATTTAATTGTACGGTTGCTGAATTTAATAAATCCTGAGTTTTTCTATGTTTATTTTCTAGTGATGTGTATTCTTTTTTGGTAACACAAGAACTTAAAATTAAAACAGTTAATAAACTTAATAAAATTGGTTTTTTCATCTGATATTTTTAAAAAAAATTAAACTAATAATGTAAAAGTAAAAAAAAGCTAAACTTAATTACTAAAAAACTTAACAAATTTTAACTTAAAATACTTTGTGATTAAAAAAGTAGATTTAAAACCTTTAAAGTTAAAATCTGAATAATGTCTTTGTTTAACCAATCTCGGTATTGCTTTGTAGAACGCAAAGTGAGCCTTGATTATTGCCAACAGATGTTGAAATTTAAATGTTATTAGAAAATAAACTCCAATTAATCCATCAATTATCATTTTAAAAAAAAGAGTTGTGAAAAGGTTTTTTTCTAAATTTTTGGTAATTGTAAAAAGATTATTTCTAAAATTATAAAATGTTTTTTTTGGATTATTGTAATCTAAAGTAGCTCCACCTACATGAAATACTTTGGATTTGTATATATATTTTATCTTAAATCCACTTTTTAATATCCTCCAACATAAATCAATCTCTTCCATATGATTGAAAAATGACTCATCGAAACCATTTAAATTATTAAAAACTTGTCTTCTTATAAATAAACAAGCTCCAGATGCCCAGAATATATCTTTGTTATAATCATATTGCTTGTCGTCTTTTTCTATTACATTATAAACACGCCCATCACAATAAGGATAACCTAAGCAATCAATAAAACCTCCAGCTGCACCTGCATAATCAAAATATTCTTTGTTTTGAAAATTTAATATTTTAGGTTGAATAGCAGCAGTAATAGGGCTAGTTTCAAATTCACTCATTATGGGTTTAATCCAATTTCGGGTAACTTCTACATCATTATTTAATAGACAGAAAACATCAGCATCAATTTTTTTTAAACCCTGATTATAACCTTTAGCATAACCATAATTTTCTTTATTTACAATAATTTTAATAGTTGGAAAATTTGACTTAATATAATCTAATGATTCATCACTAGATTTATTATCTATTATATAAATCTTATTTTCACTATTGGTGTAATTGACTAATGGATTCAAAAACTTTTTTAAAAGTTTTACTCCATTCCAATTTAATATAACAATAGCTAATTTCATTTATTTTTTAATATCCTTTAAAAAATTATAACATTTATCCTCGTAATTAATTTCGCAATAATAATGTTTTAATCCATTTGTAACCATTAATAGTTCCGATTTTAGATTCATATTATAAATAGCTATTTGGTCAAAAGTCTTTTGATTTATTTTAATTTCAGGTGATTTGCATTCTACTAATAGATTAATACTACCATCTGGTTTGTAAATAACAATATCATATCTTTTACTTAGATTATTTATTTTTATTGTCTTTTCAATATTAATTAAAACACTAGAGAAACTCTTTTCATTTATAAGAAATTTAACACAATTTTGTCTAACCCATTCTTCTTTGGTTAGCTTTACATATTTTTTTCTAATTTCATCAAAAATATAGTCCTTATTTTCTTTTTTTTTGATTTTAAATTTATAATTTGGAAAGTCTAACTGCAACATAGAACAAATTTCGTATTTTTTTATGAATTTAATTACACAAATAGAAAATGATATAAAAAACAACTCTTATTCACCTGTTTACTTATTTACGGGCGAAGAAGAATATTATATCGATTATTTGACAAAATTAATTTTGAACAATTCTCTTCTAGACCACGAGAAAGATTTCAATTTAAATATTCTTTACGGAAAAGATACACTAATTAGTGATATAATTTCTATATCTAAGCAATATCCTGTAATGTCAGAAAGAAAGTTAGTCATTGTTAAAGAGGCTCAAGATCTTTTAAAAAAGGATGCAGAAGGAAACTCTTTAGATGATTTAATTAATTATGTGAATAATCCGTTAACTTCAACTGTACTTGTTTTAAATTTTAAACATAAGTCTTTAGATAAAAGAAAAGCAATTTATAAAGCTATTTTAAAAAATGGTTTAATTTTTGAAAGTAAAAAATTATATGAAAATCAAGCCCAAGATTGGATTGTTTCTTACTTAAAAACTTTCGAATTTAATATTGATAAAAAATCTTCCTTTTTAATTACGGAATTATTAGGCACAGAAATTAATAAAATAGCTAATGAATTAGATAAGTTAATTGTCTTAAAAGGGAAGAATAAAATAATTAATCAGGATGATATTGAAAAACATATAGGGATCTCTAAAGAATTTAATGTATTCGAATTAAGAAAAGCAATTGGTGAAAGAGATTTATTTAAATGTATGAAAATTATCGATTATTTTTCTAAGAATCCTAAGTCCAATCCATTGGTTGTGATTATATCCTTAGTTTTTGATTTTTTTATTAAACTATTTATATACCATAGTCTTTCAGATAAATCTGATAGATCAGTTGCATCAGCACTAAAAGTAAACCCCTATTTTGTCAAAGATTATTCGTCAGCAGCAAGAAATTACTCAATGAAAGTTATTTCTGCTAAAATATCTATTTTAAGAGAATTTGATTTAAAATCTAAAGGGCTGGGAGCTAACAACACATCTAATTCTGATATCCTAAAAGAATTAATATTTAAGTTATTACATTAATCTTGGATATTGTTTAGGATATGTCTCATTCATCATCTCGTAAATTTTTTCAAAGATATCTTCTTTTGAGGGTTTTGAAAAATAGTCTCCGTCAGTTCCATATGCAGGTCTGTGGTCTTTTGCACTCAATATTTTCGGTTCACTGTCCAAAAAGTTATAAATATTTTGATTGGATATTAATTCACTCAAGATAAAACCTGTCCCACCACCAGGAACATCTTCATCAATTATTAGCAGTCTATTAGTTTTTGAAACACTTTTAGATATACCATTTTGGATGTCAAAAGGAATTAAAGTTTGTATATCTATTAGTTCTATTGATATGTTGAATTCAGACAATTCTTGAATTAATTCTTGAATTAAGTTTAAAGTAGAACCATATGAAACTACTGTAATATCATTACCTGGATTTATTATTTCAACTTCACCTACTGGTGTCCTTATTTCAGAAAGATTTAAAGGCTCTTTTTCTTTGACTCTGTAGGCATTTAAACATTCAATTATAAGACACGGCTGATCACTATCTAACATTGTATTATAAAATCCTACTGCTTTAGTCATGTTTCTAGGAACTAAAATGTATATACCTCTTAGAAAATTAACAATTCCACCAAGAGGAGATCCTGAGTGCCAAATCCCTTCTAACCTGTGCCCTCTGGTTCTTATGATCATCGGAGCTTTTTGCTTTCCTTTAGTCCTGTAGTGGAGTGTAGCTAAGTCATCACTCATAATTTGGATAGCATATAATAAGTAATCTAAGTACTGAATTTCAGCAATTGGCCTTAAGCCTCTTAAAGAAAGCCCAATACCTTGACCAATTATCGTAGCCTCACGAATACCAGTATCTGCAACTCTAACATCACCATATTTGTCTTGTAAACCTTCTAAACCCTGATTTACATCACCTATTTTACCAGTATCTTCTCCAAAGATGATTACGTTTTTATTATTTGCTAATATATTATCAAAATTATTTCTTAAAATAATTCTTGCATCAACTTTCTTGCAATTAGAATTATATTTTGGCTGTACTTCTTTTATATTTAGCGGACTGTATTTAGATTGGCTGTAAAGGTGAGAACTGTAATCAGAATAATTGATATTATCTTTAGTGTTGATCCAATTAATCAGGTCTGTTTTTACACTTAAATCGACTTTGTTTAAGTTATGAAGCACTTTTCTAGCAGTTGAAATTACCTCTTTTTTGTTAGGCTCACTTATACTTTTTAATGAACTAACTAATGTTTTTACTTTATCAGAAATAAAACTATTATCTATGTAATTTAATATATTAAATAATTCCTCTCTATTTTTTTTATTTATGGACATAATAGCTTTCCAAGCTTTTGTTTTGTCTTCTTTAACATTTTTTTTTATTATTTTTTCTAATTCTATTAACTCTTTATCGGAACTAATATTATTTGAAATAATCCATTCCCTCATTTTTGTATTACAATCAAATCTTTTCTCCCAATCTAAGCGGTTTACATCTTTATATCTTTCATGAGATCCTGAAGTGGAGTGTCCCAAAGGTTGAGTTAAGTCAGTAACATGAATCAAAACTGGCGTATGATTTTCTCTGCAGGTTTTTTCAGCTTTTTCGTAAACTTTAATTAAGTTTACATAGTCCCAGCCTTTAACATCGATTATCTCATATCCATCTTTTGTACTTGTTTTTTGAAATCCTTTAAGTATTTCAGAAATATTTTCTTTAGTTGTGTGATGTTTAGCGTGTACAGAAATTCCATATTCATCATCCCAAATACTTGTAATCATAGGCACTTGTAAAACTCCAGCGGCATTAATCGTTTCAAAAAACAACCCTTCGCTTGTACTTGCGTTACCAATTGTCCCCCATGCAATTTCGTTACCATTGTTAGAAAACTTTTTGGAATTAAATTCTTTATTTTGTCTATATATTTTTGATGCTTGAGCTAAGCCTAGTAATCTGGGCATTTGACTAGCTGTTGGAGATATATCAGAACTTGAATTTTTTTGAGCAGTTAAGTCTTTCCACTCATATTGATCATCTAAACTATGAGTAGTGAAATGCCCACCCATTTGTCTTCCCGCACTCATTGGATCAAAATCTAAATCTGTATGTCCATATAATCCAGCAAAAAACTCTAAAGATGTTAGTTTTCCAATGGCCATCATAAAAGTCTGATCTCTATAATAACCTGATCTAAAGTCACCATTTTTAAAAGATTTAGCCATAGCAAGTTGAGGGACTTCCTTTCCATCTCCGAAGATTCCAAATTTAGCTTTTCCAGTTAAAACTTCTCTTCTTCCAAGAATACTACACTCTCTGCTTGTTACAGCAATTTTATAATCATTAATGACTTCATCAATAAAATCTTTATATGATAAGACTGGATTAACTTCTTTAGAAATTTTTGTCATTAATTTAGGTAGTTAAGATTTTGCAAATGTAGTTAATCTATACCTTGTACGCAATTTCAGTAATTAATTTTAGTACCATTTCCTTCTAAATAACCCTAAAAGCACATCAGGTTCAAAAGTGAATAAAAATCTGATTTTATCATTATAATTTGCACTTTTTATTTCAAGCCCATTACTTGATTTAATTGGAAAGTAAATTTCAAAATAATCCGTTATTATATTAAATCGAATACCAGAGTCATAAACCATTCTAAAAGATTTATTTGTTTTAGTATTTAATATTCCCAAATCACAATATAGTAATAAGTTTTTCCATAAAGTAGAACTTAAGTTTATTGTTGATATAAAGTTGTTAGTACTTGAACTGGCCAGTTTTGATTTAAACCCACCTTCAGCCATTATTATTTGTTGACTGAAAAACCCATTATTTTCAGATCTACCATAATAATTATAATCATAAAGATAATCTGTAGGACGGTCTAAAGAGAAATCAAAGTAATCATTATTAATATTTTTATTGCTAATAAAATACCCAGAAAACAAACGAATATTTAATTCTCTGTTGCTTTTAAATAATTTTCTAAACTCATAACTAAAAGATATTTTAGAAAAACTTTTTGAAAGTTGGTAATCTATAAACCATTTTTTATGATCTATAATACCTGACTTTAGATTTGTATATTTTAAATTAAAAATCTCATATTCAGGAACAATATTTGTATTTCCATTATTTGATATTTTTAAATATCTAGCATTTAATGAGTTTAACTTATTTTCTCTAAGATTGGAGTTTTCTCTAAAATTGAAATTTATAAATGGAGTGTATATTTTGGCTAATGAATTTTGGTCATATGAACTGATATTTGCATAGAGACCATAGTTTATCATAAATAGATCTTTATTTCGAATATTTTTTGTTTTGTAAACAATTGCTGATCCAGAAATTTCTTTAGAATTTATGCTATATAATGGTTTTAATTTGTAATTAAATTCTCTTTTAAAAATTGATCTATTATTAATTTGTGCTCCAATGTTTACTCCATCGTATATGTTTTTATAACTAGCAATTGGAGTGATATATACGTGGTTGAAATCGGGATCCTCAATATCTTTGCCTAGTTTAATCTTAAATGGTTTATATTTTGTATTATTTGAAATTTTATTTTTTTTAGAAAAATAATTTAAATGATCAATTGTTTTAAGCTTTAAAATAGAATCTATAAAAGTATTATGATAATTGAATTTTTTGTTCAATTCATTCTTGAAATATGAAACAGAGTTTTTATTTTTGGGTTTTAAAGTATTTTTAATTATTTCAGAGAAATCACTTTTTTTATTTTTAGGTATAAGGTTGTATATTAATAAACCAGATTTATGTTTGTTTGCTATTTTTTCATTGAACTTCAATAATGAATCTTTTGGCGTGTATAAATTTTGAGTATTGTTTATTCTGTCAATATGAGTAATACTAAGAAAATATTTCTCATTGTATTTTAGTTTTGAGGCGTATAAACTTTTCAAACCAGGAAATTTAGATAAATTTCCAGCTAGGGTGATATTAGGGTATTTTTTTTCTACATATTCAATCAACATATAGGTTTGAATCCCGTCTTTTATCCAATACTCTTTTCTCGGATTCATTATTAATAAATTATCTAAAAATTTATTAAGCAAAACTTTTAGTAGTTGTAATTCATATATAAATTCATTTGGATAAACTTCTAATATCTCATTTAAAATATTTAAATCATATATTTTATTTTCTTTATAATCCGCTTTACTAAGTAGGAATTTATTCTCAAAACTTATATCTAATTCATTTTTTAAGAAATCTACAACCTTAGTATTGCTTGTCTTAACTTGATCTTCACTTATTTTTTTTATTTTCTTATTACTAAATATGTTTTTTGTTCCTTTTAATTTATTAAAAGATTTTTTCTTCTCAATATATATTTTTGGATCATATATTTTATTTGATTCCCAGTAACTATATTTAAATCCTTCTAAAATTAATTCATCTTTACTTTGTTTTAATTCAGTTGTAATATTATAATTTTCAGGTATAATAATTTCCAAATCAGTAATGTTATATTTTGATGAAGGAATATCATTTAAATTTTTATTACTGTAGAAGGTCCATTTATCAATTTTTAGAGATGGAGCTAAGTGCCAGTACTGTAAATAATATTCTTTTGATTTAGTGTATCCAAATCCAGTAAATTTTTTGCTTGGAATTTTGATGTCATATTCAACTTTTATGATTGAACTTGTTGAATCTAGCTTTACAGCAACTACATCTTGATTAGTTTTTAGTCTAAAATAATTCAAGTAATTATCATTACCATTTTTGATAGAATTGATCTTTGTGTATCCACGTTCTTTTTTTTTTGCTAAATGAAAGGTTTTGTTATATTCTTCTGTAAAACTTTTAGCTAAAGGGGTTTCTTTTGAATTAAAACTGTTATTCCAATCAAGAAGAAATATTAAATCTTGTTTTATATTATTTGATTGAATTATTTTTATCTCTTGTTCTACTTTTAAAACATTTGAAGTCGTATCTAATTTTGCTTTAATTTTTATGTCATATTGACTAAATAATATTAAAGAAAAAAGTGTGAATAATAAGGTTATAATTTTTTTCAAAATTTAACTTTTAAAAGTTAGGGCTAAGACCAAAACTTTTATGAAATTTCTCTAATATATCAATAACTTCTTCTTTGGTATCTACTACATGAATCAATTCTAAATCTTTTTCACTGATATTATTGGTTTCATTAAGCAGGGTTTCTTTAATCCAGGTTAATAATCCCGACCAAAATTTGGTTCCCACTAGAATTATAGGAAATTTTTCAATTTTATGTGTTTGAATAAGAGTAATTGCCTCAAAAAGTTCATCCAAAGTTCCAAAACCACCAGGCATTACAACAAAACCTTGTGAATATTTCATAAAAACAACTTTTCTAACAAAAAAGTAATCAAAATCAATTTTTTTATCATCATCGATATATACATTGTCAAATTGTTCAAATGGTAATTCAATACAAAGACCGACTGATCTTCCATTGTTTTCTTTAGCACCTTTGTTAGCAGCTTCCATAATTCCTGGCCCCCCACCAGTAATTACTCCGTATCCAGATTTAACAATACTTTGAGCAATTTCAACAGATAACTCATAATATTTATCATCTCTTTTGGTCCTTGCTGATCCAAAAATTGAGACACAGGGTCCTATTTTACTCATTTTTTCAAAACCTTGAACAAACTCTCCCATAATTTTAAATATGGCCCATGAGTCATTGGTTTTAATTTCATTCCATCCTTTTGGGTTTAATTTTGACATAGCTCTTTTTTATCTAATTTAATTCTTTTTTTAAGAATTGTCCAGTGTAGCTATTTTTATTCTTAACTATTTCCTCAGGTTTACCTTCAAAAATAATGTTACCACCTTTCTTACCGCCCTCAGGACCAATATCTATAATATGATCTACCATTTTAATCACATCTAAATTGTGTTCAATCACTAAAACCGTATTTCCTTTATCTACCAGTTTATTTAATACGAGCATTAGAACTCTAATATCCTCAAAGTGTAAGCCTGTAGTAGGTTCATCTAATATGTAAAATGTATTACCTGTATCAATTTTAGATAACTCACTTGCGAGTTTAATTCTTTGTGCTTCACCTCCAGATAATGTAGTGCTTTGTTGCCCTAAACTTATATAACCTAAGCCGACATCTTGTATTGTTTTTAGTTTTTTGTAAATTTTAGGAATGTGCTCAAAAAAGCTTACCGCTTCGTTTATTGTCATTTGAAGTACATCGCTAATTGATTTACCTTTGTATCTAATGTCTAATGTTTCTCTATTGAATCTTTTACCCAAACAGGTTTCACATTCTACAAATACATCAGGTAAAAAGTTCATCTCTATAAGTCTGAGACCACCTCCTTTACAATTTTCACATCTTCCACCAGTTACATTAAAACTAAACCTTCCAGGTTTGTAACCTCGAATTAATGATTCAGGAACTTTAGAGAATAAGTTTCTAACTTCTGAAAACAAACCAGTATAAGTAGCAGGGTTACTTCTTGGTGTTCTTCCAATTGGTGATTGATTAATATCGATTACCTTATCAATATGTTCAAGCCCTTTTATCGATTTGTATGGAAGTATATCTTTAAAACCATTATAATAGTAGTTATTCATTATTGGATATAGAGTTTCATTTATTAGAGATGACTTCCCACTACCAGAAACACCAGTTACTCCAATCATTTTATTTAACGGAACAGAAAGACTTACATTTTTTAAATTATTTCCAGTGCATCCAGTTAATGTAATTTTTTTAGAGTTACCTTTTCTTCGCTTCGTTGGTTGAACAATTTGTCTAATATTATTTAAATAATCAGCTGTCAATGAACTACTTTTTTTAATATCACTTAATTTCCCTTGAGAAATTATTTCCCCTCCATGTTTGCCAGCAAAAGGTCCAATGTCGATTATATGATCTGCACTTTCCATCATGTCTTTATCATGTTCAACAACAATAATAGAATTTCCAATATCTCTAAGTGATTCTAGAGATTTTATTAACTTCTCGTTGTCTCTTTGGTGAAGACCAATACTAGGTTCGTCTAATATGTATAAAACTCCAACTAATTGTGAACCTATTTGGGTAGCTAATCTAATTCTTTGACTTTCACCTCCAGAGAGGGTTTTTGCGCTTCTACTTAAGGTTAGATAATCTAACCCAACATTAATCAAAAACTGTAACCTACTTTTTATTTCTTTATTAATATCTTCAGAAATTTTTCTTTGATTTTGAGAGAGTTTATGCTCCAAATTATTGAACCAATCAAGAAGATCTGATATATCTTTGTTAACCAAATCATCAATATTAAGATTATTTAATTTATAATAAAGAGACTCTTTTTTTAACTTTTTCCCATCACATTTTTCACATTTAATGCTATTCATGTAGTTTTTGGCCCATCTTTTAATAGACATCGATTCAGCATTATCAAACTGATATTTTATAAAGTTGATAATTCCTTCAAAATCTATTTTATATTCTCTTTTAACACCTAATGATTTACTTTCTACTATAAAGTCATCCTTACCACCATAAAGAATCATCTCTATTGCTTTTTTAGGGATATTTTTAATAGGGTCTTTTAAGCTAAATTTATGTTTTTTAGCTATTGTTTCAATTTGCTTATAAATCCAAGAACCTTTTTTGTTTTCTAAAACTGAGATTCCTCCATTTTCAATAGATTTATTTTTGTCAACAATAATTTTATCAATATTTACTACGTTAACATTGCCAATTCCATTACAATCTTCACAAGCTCCTTTTGGTGAATTAAAGGAGAAGTTGTTAGGTTCTGGATTCTGGTATGATAATCCAGTTTTTTCACACATTAAATTTTTACTAAAGTATCTAAAAGAGTTATCTAATAAATCTACTAACATTATAGTTCCTTCTCCATGATACATCGCAGTTTTAATACTTTCTAATAATCTTTTTTGGTTGTTGACATCATTATTGAGTTTTAATTTATCAATTACAATTTCTATATCGTGAATTTTATATCGGTCAAGTTTTAGACCTTTTACTAAATCAACAATTTTTCCGTCAATTCTGACTTGAGTAAATCCTTGCTTGCTTATTTGCTCAAATAGTTCTCTATAATGCCCCTTTCTAGATTTAATAACAGGTGATAAAAGAATAACTTTTTTATTTGAGTAATTTTGTTGAACTAAATCAATTATCTGATCGTCTGAATAGCTGATCATTTTTTCATCAGTGTTGTAACTATATGCTTCACTAGCTCTAGCAAATAGTAATCTTAAAAAATCATAAATTTCTGTAATTGTTCCAACTGTAGATCTAGGAGATTTATTAGTAGATTTTTGCTCAATAGCAATGACAGGGGATAGGCCATCGATTTTATCAACATCTGGTCTCTCAAGATTTCCTAAAAACTGTCGAGCGTAAGATGAAAATGTTTCTATATATCTTCTTTGTCCTTCTGCATAAATAGTGTCAAATGCTAATGAAGATTTACCACTTCCAGATAAGCCTGTAATAACTACTAATTTATCTCTCGGAATGGAAACATCAATATTTTTTAAATTGTGTGATTTAGCTCCTTTAATCTCAATTTTACCCACCATTTCTTTCATTATGTAAATCTACAATTTTATGCTATTTATTGTAATAAAATTAGGAGATTAAATTTTTAGAATCCAATAGCTTTGTCATCACCTCTTTTATCTGCACCCCCTTCAATTTTTCCATTATCTAAAATTAGAATGCCTTCAACCTTTGAGGTAATTTTAGAGCTGTCAAAATTAGTTTTATATCCATCTGCAGCTAGCTTGTCTGTAATTTTCTTATCAAATCCATTCGTTTCAAATAATATGACATCTGGCAACCATTGATGGTGAAATCTTGGAGCATTAACTGACTCTTGCATACTCATTTTAAACTCATGGACATTTAAGATAGTTTGTAAAACAGATGTGATAATAGTTGACCCACCAGGAGTACCTAAAACCATGTGTAAATCATTATTTTTTTCAACTATTGTCGGAGTCATTGAACTTAGCATTCTTTTGCCTGGTTCAATTCGATTTATTTTAGACCCAATCAGCCCATACATGTTTGGAACACCAGGTTTACTACTAAAGTCATCCATTTCATTGTTTAAAAAAAAACCTAATTCGTCAGAATATAATTTAGAACCGTATGCAGCATTTAATGTAGTTGTAACAGAAACCGAATTTCCAAATTGATCTAATATAGAGTAGTGAGTAGTCTCATTACTCTCAATAATGTTTATATCTCCAGGATTTAAGTCTTTTGATAGGGTAGGTGTAGAAAATGAAAAATCTTTCATTCTTGATGATAAATACTTGTCACTAGTTATTTCTTTGTATGGAATTTCATTAAAATCTGGGTCTCCTAAATAAAAACTCCTATCTGCGTAAGCTCTTCTTTCTGCTTCTACTAAAACTTTTATGTAGTCCACATTGTTGTGCCCATATTTTTGAAGATCAAAAGGGTTAATCATTTTCATGATTTGCTCCAAACAAATACCACCACTTGATGGAGGAGACATAGATATTATTTTTAAATCATCATATTCAAAAACTATTGGTTTTCTCCATTTTGGTTCATATAATTTTAAATCTTCCATAGTTATTATTCCTCCATTTTTTTGGACAAACTTAACTAATTCACTCGCAGTTTTACCTTCGTAAAATTCTTTTTTACCATTTAACATTATCCTTTTTAATGTTTTTGCTAAAGCAGTATACTTTATCGTGTCTTTTTCATTCCAAATCTTTTTCCACAAACTAGATTTATCATACTTAATATTCTCAGTGCCGTTCCAAAAAGTTTTATTATTGTTTATCTGTGAATAATACTCTTTTAATCTAGCATCTTGTTTTTTTGTAACGATGACTCCTTTTAATGCTAAATCAATTACTGGTTGAAATATTTCTTCAATGGTAAGAGTGCCATATTTTTCATAAACTTCGAATACTCCAGCAATTGTTCCAGGAACACCAACTGCTAAACCACCAATAGTACTAAGCCCTTCAATCACATTATTATTCTTATCAAGATACATATCTCTTGTAGCCCCGATTGGAGCTTTTTCCCTGTAATCTAATGCTCCAACTTCTCCATTATTTTTTCTAAAAACCATGAAGCCACCACCACCTATATTTCCAGCATAAGGATAAGCTACAGCCAATGCTAGTTCTGTTGCTACCATTGCATCAAAAGCATTACCACCTTTTTTTAATATTTCTACCCCAATTTTAGAAGCTTCCTCTCTAGCAGTTACAACCATTGCATTTTCTGAGATAACTCCTCTTTCGATGGCTACTTTATTACAGCTAAATTGAAAAAATATAAGTATTATAAATATGTAACGGTAGGTCATGATTTGGTACATTTTTCTCCTAAAATACTTATTCAAAATTAGAATTAAAACTATGATGTGTTATATTTGTAAAAAAATTATAATAGTATATGACATTAATTAAATCAATTTCTGGGATTAGAGGAACTATAGGTGGGGTAGTAGGTGATAATTTAACTCCTCTAGATGTTGTGAAGTTTGCCTCTGCTTATGGAATTTGGATTAAACGTCATAGTGATAATAATAAAATTGTAATAGGTAGAGATGCAAGAATTTCTGGGTCTATGGTCCAAAACCTTGTTATGAATACATTAGTTGGTTTAGGCTTTGATGTAATAGATATAGGGCTTTCAACAACTCCAACTGTAGAAATAGCAGTTCCATTAGAAAAGGCAAGTGGTGGTATAATTATCACTGCTAGTCATAACCCAAAACAATGGAATGCACTAAAGTTATTAAATAGTAAAGGTGAATTTTTAAACTCTAATGATGGTATTGAAATTTTAAAATTAGCTGAAAGCTATAATTTAAAATACAATGATGTGGATAGTCTGGGTAAAATCATAGAAGTTGAAAACTATATAGATATTCATATTGATCAGGTTTTATCATTAAATATTATCGACGTTAATAAAATTAAGTCTTCAAATTTCAAAATTGTTGTTGATGCGGTAAACTCAACAGGGGGTATTGCTGTTCCTAAACTTTTAAATAAATTAGGAGTAGAGGTAATTGAATTATATTGTGAACCTAATGGTCATTTTCCTCATAATCCAGAACCTTTAAAAGAGAATTTAACAGACTTATCTAGTCTTGTTATTGAACATAAAGCACATCTTGGAATTGTAGTAGATCCTGATGTTGATCGTTTAGCTTTTGTTTGTGAAGATGGAAGTATTTTTGGAGAGGAATACACTTTGGTTGCTTGCGCTGATTTTGTACTTAGTAAAACTCCTGGACCTACTGTTAGTAATTTAAGCTCTACACGCGCCTTAAAAGATGTAACTGAAAGTCATGGTTGCTCTCATCAATCAAGTGCTGTAGGTGAGGTTAATGTGGTTGAAATGATGAAGAAAAACAACGCTATTATAGGTGGTGAAGGAAATGGAGGAGTTATTTACCCAGAATCCCATTATGGTAGAGACTCTATTGTGGGGATTGCAATATTTTTAAATCTATTAGCTGAAAGAAATGTTACTGCACTAGAGCTAAAAAATGAATATCCATCATATTTTATGAGCAAGCAAAAGTTGCAACTTAACGATGATTTAAATTTTGAAGCTATACAGGAATTTTTAATGCATAAATATTCTTCTGAAAAAGTTGACACTGTTGATGGACTAAAAATTGATTTTGCAGATTCATGGGTTCAACTTAGAAAAAGTAATACTGAGCCTATCATTAGAATATACAGTGAAGCCAAATCTCAGGAATCAGCTGATGCACTAGCTAATAGTGTAATTAAGGATATTACTAATAAGTTTATGTAAATTATATAGATGGAGCTTTGTCTTTATGCTTCCACCTTTTGTGAGTCCAAGTATAATACTCGGGAGCTTTTAATATTTGCTCCTCTACTTTTTTAATAAATATATCTGATATTTCAAAATTTTCATACTCTTTTGGTGTTGTTGTAATTTTTTCAAAAGTAGTCATGTAATATCCTCTTTTTATTCGCTCAGTTGCTAAAAATGCTATTGCTAGATTATGTTTTTTTGCAAGCATTTCAGCACCTGTGTGAATTGGTACAGTAACACCCATAAATTTACCCCAATGAAAAGCTCTTTTTAATTTAGGGGTTTGATCTGATGCAAAGCCATAGAGAGATATTTTCTTTTTAGATCTTGAGTTTTTAGCTATTGTAGCAATAGACTCTTTTGTACTAATTAAATACCCATTAAATCTACTTCTTGATTTTTTTATGACTTTATCAAAATATGGGTTAGATAACTTTTTGTAAATACCATAGATATCATAATTAACAAACCTGTCTAGAATAAATACCCATTCCCAACTTGCATAATGTCCACACATTAAAATTAAATCTTGCTCTGTTTTTTCAAGTTCTTTTAAAACTTCAACATTTTTAAACTGAAACCTCTGTTTAACTTCCTCTTCAGACATTCCTGAAAACTTTATAGACTCCAAAAGAACATCAGTTAAATTTCGGTATGTTTTTAATTCAATGCTTTTGATCTCTTTCTTAGTTTTTTCAGGAAAAACTAAATTTAAATTATGTTTAACAGTTTCTCTTCTGTATCTAATAATGTAATAAAATATGTAAAAGAGGAAATCAGATAATTTGTAAAGTAAAAAAAAATTAAGTCTTGATACTATCCAAAATAATGGATATAAAAAAATAAAAGATATTAAATGATTTAACCTATTAATCATGGAGCAAATATAAATATATATTCTATAAATTAATTTTAAGTGCTATTTTAATTAACATAATTCAATTTCATTACTTTTGCTAAAAATTTACTAATGATTAAAACCGATACTATAATAGCTTTGGCAACTCCACCTGGTATGGGAGCAATCTCTGTTATTAGACTCTCGGGAAAAGACTCAATTATTATATCAAATAAATTATTTAAGCCCTTAAATAATACTGATCTTATTAATCAAAATACTCATACTGTTAGTTTGGGGTATATAAAAGATTCTGATATTACCATTGATAAGGTTTTAATATCAGTTTTCAAAACACCAAAATCTTACACTGGTGAAAATATTGTTGAAATCTCATGTCATGGAAGTGTTTTTATACAACAAAAAATAATTGATTTATTCACTGTTAACGGATGTAGATTAGCAGATCCAGGTGAATTTACCCTCAGAGCATTTCTAAATGGAAAAATGGATTTAAGTCAAGCGGAATCAGTTGCTGATTTAATTTCAAGCACAAGCGAATCTTCTCATAAAATTGCGATGGATCACATGCGTGGTGGATTTAGTAATGATATTAAACTTTTAAGAGAAGAGCTATTAAATTTCGCATCATTAATTGAATTAGAGCTTGATTTTTCAGAAGAAGATGTCGAGTTTGCTAACATGAAGGCTTTTGAGGATTTACTTGTTAAAATCATTTCTACTCTTAAAAATTTGATAGATTCATTTTCACTTGGAAATGTTATTAAAGAAGGGATTCCTATTTCTATAGTAGGGGAGCCTAACACTGGAAAATCAACCCTACTCAATTCTATTTTAAATGAAGAAAAAGCTATTGTAAGTGATATAGCAGGAACTACTAGAGATTCTATTGAAGATGAAGTAGTTATTAATGGAATCAATTTTAGATTTATAGATACAGCAGGTATTAGGTCTACAGACGATGAAATTGAAACAATAGGAATTAGAAAGACATTTGAAAATATTGATAAGTCTAATATTGTTTTGTACGTTATTGACTCTTCAAAAGTGAATGACAAAAATTTAAATATTTACAAAAGCAATATTGATAAAATCATTTCTGATTATAGCAATAAGAACATATTATTATTAGCCAATAAGATAGATCTTACTAATATTTCTTTTATTAATGATAATTTTTCTGATTATGATTTGATATCTATTAGTGCTAAAGATAATATCAATATAGATAAAGTTAAAGCTAAAATTTCCTCATATATTGAGCTTGGTATAGTAAATAACTCAAGTTCTGTTGTAACCAACTCTAGACATTTTAGTGTTTTAAATAATGCACTAACTGAAGTTCAAAACGTATATAATGGGATGAAAGATGGTATTTCTAGTGATTTACTAGCTGTAGATGTTAGACAGGCTTTATATCATTTTGGAGAACTTACTGGTGAGATAACCAATGATGAGCTATTAGGTAATATATTTTCTAAGTTCTGTATTGGTAAGTAAAGTTAGTTTCTTTTAATTATAGATTATACTTTTTAATTTTTGTTTGATATTTTCAGAATTATTAAATAATAAAATATCATCTGGAGGAAAAGGTAAAAACCTCCCTTTTAGTAGTCTTTTATCTTTCTTGCTTAAAACTCTTTTATCACCTGTAAATTCAAGAAATATATTTCTAAACCAAAATTCACTTTCTAGTGGGAATTTTTCAATTAAATTATTTTTGTTGTCATAATATCTTACTTCAGCAATAACTTTGGCAGATTTTGATTGACTAAATTCTTTGGTCTTAGCTGAAATTTCAACAATTTTATCAATTTTGATATCATTTCCTAAACTATCACTCATAACATTTCCGTTATTATCTAGTTGATAAGTGTAGCCATCTTTAATATTTTTTTTCTTTGTATTTTCTTTTTCAAGAATTCTTTCAGGGGAGATAATAAAAGCTTTAAATGCTAAATCAATATAAAAATCTGTTTTCCCTAAATAATTATCTTTTGTAGTGTGAAAAGATTTCCATTTGGAATTTAGATCATAACTATTAATATTTAAAATATCTTTTTGAAGTTGTTTGTAGATTACAGAATTTGATTCATTCAAAACATTTAATAAAATATGGTCTTTCCCTCTTGATAAACACAAATTAATTAACGATCTAGTTTCAAGATAATTTGGATTTATGGACTCTATTATAATTAAATAATCATATGCATTTCTGTAGTCTAACTTATCATCCTTTAAAATTAGTGATTTTGAAAGATCCATATAATAATCTGAAGTTTTATATCTAAATTCTATATGATCATTATCATAATTTTCAAAATTAAATTTTAAACTATTTGATGAAATATTCATCAACTTGTTTTGTCTGTTGATTAGCTTTTGATATTCAAGGTATATTTCATAATAAAATTCAGGATTTTTATCTTTCTTTAAACTGGAAATTTTATTTTGAGATTTAATTACAGATTTATTAAAGACATCTTTAAGTATTAATTTATATTGATCTTTTTTCTTTTTATTTTTTGTTTTATTTAATTCATCAATAGTTTTGCTTATTGCCTTGTCATATTCTCCAGAAATTACATTTTCGTTTATTTTTTTTACTGGACTACAGCTAAAACATATTGATAGGAATAATATTATTATGTGTTTATAATTCATAACTTAAATATAATAAATATATGCTATTTCAAATTAGAAATAATAAATCAAATAATCAACAAATGATACTTCATTTAAAGAAATAAAAATTAACACTCAATTACAGTTATATCTTCTTTTTTTAACGCAATTAGCTCAAGTAAAAACTAAATGTTGTAGATTTATCTTTATGAAAAAGTTAATTCTCTTATTCTCTTTATTAATTGGATGTTCAACTTCTGAACCAGAAATTAATTATGAAACATTTACAATAGATGAATCTAAAGCAAGTAAGCTTATAGACTTATCTATTGACTGTGTTGATAAAGAATTTCCATATAAAATTGGATTTAGATTTGATGGAGAAGATTGGGTAAAACCACACTACGAGTTAACACCTTCATTTTATGGCTGCTGGGATTGGCACTCTGCTGTTCATGGTCACTGGGCCATGGTTAAAGTGATTAAAGAATTTCCAAATATTCCTAAGAAGGAAATTATCTTAAAAAAATTAAAACTTAATCTATCAAAAGAGAATCTTGATAAGGAGTATGGATTTTTTCAAAATGATTTTGCAAAAAGTTTTGAGAGAACTTATGGTTGGGCATGGTTGATGAAACTATATTCAGAACTTTTAAGCTGGGATAATGAAAATGCTCAGGAGTGGGCATCAAATCTAAAGCCTCTTGTTGAGCTACTTAGTGAAAGAACTATTACATTTCTTGATAAACTTTCAACCCCTCTTAGACCTGGTACTCATGCAAACACTGCATTCTCTTTTTCTCTAATGATAGAATATGCATTGATAGCTAATGATACAAACCTTTACAATAAAATAAAAGATTATAGTATTAAGAACTTTTCATTTGATACTAACTGTCCTGTTAGCTACGAACCATCAGGGACGGACTTTCTATCACCTTGTCTTGCTGAAGCAGCTTTAATGTCAAGTATTTTAGAAAAAAAAGAGTTTAATAAGTGGTTTAAAACATTCATACCTTCTTTGAAAGAACCTGAATTTAATAATATTATAAACCCGCCTGTTGTTCTAGATCTTAAAGATCCAGGTATTGGTCATTTGATAGGTCTTATGTTCCACAGATCTTGGACACTTAAAGAGATTGCAAATAAATTGAATAAAAAGTCCGAAAAAACCTTTCTTCTACAAATCTCAGATTTACATTCAAAAAAAGGTTACGATATTATGTTTGAAAGTGGATACGGAGGAGAACATTGGTTAGCTACTTTTGCTCTTTATAATTTCTTAAGATAAAAACTAAAATAACAATATGAAAACAGAGCTTTCACTTTCTGTTGACGGAAGCACAATTATATGTGAACTGTATGGGGACATAAAGAATTCTAAAAAAATATTACTTTTCTGCCATGGTTTTCCTGGATCAAGTAGACTTGTTGGTTTATGGGATAATTTAAAAAATAATTTGATTTCAGTTGTAGAAATTAATTATCGAGGGGACAAAAAAAGTAAAGGAAAATTTAGTTTTTTGGGCTCTATAATAGATATAAAAACTGTTGCTATATTTTTGAAAGAAAAATATAAAGTACCATTATATGCTTTGGGATACTCCATGGGTGGATTCTATGTTTCTAACATTATAAATGAAGATCCGAATATTTTTGAGAAAGTAATTTTGTTAAATCCTGTTGTTGATTCTATGGAATTATTTTCTAATAAACCCTTAATGAATGAATTATGGGAGCATGCAAAAAATATTTTGTCCTTAAAAACAACTCAAATCTACGAAGAGGAGTCAAAAAGGATAATTAGTGATCTTAACCCAATGGGTTTTGTAGAAAAACTTAAAAATAATATTATTATCATTCAATCTAATAATGATGAAGTATTAGAACCGAAACTTGCAAAAAAGTTTTATAGTTTATTGCTTGGAACTAAAGGCTATTTTGAGTTAGCAAATAAAAAACATGATTTGATGGGAGATGAAAAAGAGTTGCTAGAAGCTCTGAGTATTTATATAAGTTAGTTTATATAAACTATTTCCTGTTTATTAAATAAAACCCCAAACAAATAGAAAGTATCGATATACTAAAGTAAAGTATGTCCATTGGATCTTTAAAGCTCTCTGAAAATTTAAGTACTTTTTCAAAAAACTTTACAATCAAAACTATAATAATGACCTTAATTATTTTATTTTTTAATTGATCTAAGTCTCTGATTTTTAGAGTTGACTCATTAAACTTTGAGTTAGCAAAATCAATCTCACTAACAAAAAGTTCATATATACCAAAACCAAAAATTAAAAGAACAATACCTATTAGAAACAAATCAATTGCAGAAATTATTTTAAATAATAATTCATTGCTATTTGTAATAGAATCATCAAATAGTGGGTTGTAAAAAATGATTGCTTCAATAATTTCCCATCCCCCAAGAACTAATAGTGCTACAGATGAAATTATTGATAGTAAAACTGGTAGAATGGTAATGTATCTAACACCCCATAATGTTTTTTCAAATTTATTGCTCATAATATAAAATTAGTTAAAATAAATAAAACACATTCTTATATTTTATTTTTTATAAATTTACTGAGAAGAAATGAAAACAGAAATATTAAAAATAAAAATTGAACAAATTATTCTTCTAAAAGAGAATCTTGGATTTAAATTGCAGCAGATTTGTGACTTACTCGAGAGAGAAGTTTCTTATTATGATTGGGTTGGTTTTTATTTTAAAAATGGAGATAAAGAAGAACTTAAATTAGCACAATTTACAGGTGAAGAAACTGAGCATACAATTATTCCTTTTGGTAAGGGAATTTGTGGTCAAGTAGCTGTTAGTAATAAAAACTTCGTGGTACAAGATGTTGCTGAGCAAGAAAATTATATTTCTTGCGGATGGAAAGTAAAGTCTGAAATTGTGATACCAATTTTTGTAAATGATAAAAATATTGGCCAAATAGATATTGATTCTCATACGGCAAATATTTTTAGTTCTGAAGACGAAGAATTACTTGAGTTTGTTTGTGAAAAAGTTGCATTTCTGATTGCTTTGAGTAAATAAAATCAACCAATAAATATTTATTGTTTAATTTGTAATTATGAAAAAACTTAATTTAATAATAATAATATTAGTTCCAGTATTATTGTTTTCCCAAAACAGTGATATTACTCTAGATAATAAAAAATATTATGGAAAAGATTTTTTTAGACTTGAAGGAACTGAAGTTTCTGATTCACTTAAAGAGAACCATTACGATAGGTTGCCTGTTTCATATAAAAACATAGTCAGAAAGCCAGTATGGAGCTTATCAAAATCTTCAGCTGGATTATCTATTCGTTTTCTTTCTAATTCCACTTCAATTAGTGTTAAATGGAAGGTTTTAAATGATTTTAAGATGAATCATATGGCTGAATCTGGAATCAAAGGGGTAGATCTTTACTTTAAGAATAAAGATGGATGGCAATATTTAAATACTGGTCTGCCTAAAGGGATTGAAAATGAGTATCTTTTTATTGAAAACATGTCAAAGGAATTTAGAGAGTTTAAAATATTTTTACCCCTTTATGATGGTGTTGAAAATATTGAAGTAGGTATTGATTCGGAAAGTCTTATAAAGAAAGCTGAAAAGAATAATAAAAAACCAATAATATTCTACGGAACCAGTATAACCCAAGGTGGTTGTGCATCTCGACCTGGAATGGCTCATACAAATATAATTTCTAGAAAATTAGATATTGATTGTATAAACTTTGGCTTTAGTGGTAATGGACGAATGGAACAGCCAATAGCTGAATTAATTTCCATGTCTGACCCCTTATTTTATGTTATCGAATGTATGCCAAATATGTATCCTGCAAAAAATGTAACAACAAAAACAATTCCATTAGTTGATAAGATTAGAGAAAATAATTCTAAAGCACCAATAGTTTTTGTTGAATTATTTGTTTCCTCTGTCTCGATATTAGATAACAACAAACAAAAGGAAAACATAGCAATGAATACAGCATTAAGAACTGAGTATGAAAAAATGATTAATAATGGATACGAGAATATTTATTACATTGAAAGTAATAATGCTTTAGGTTTGGATCAAGAGGGGACAGTTGACTCTGTACATTTTACAGATTTAGGTTTTATTAGATATGCTGATTTTTTATTACAAAAATTTAAAGAATTTAAAATAATTGACCCTGAAATTGCTTATTAGAAGTGTTTTGTGATTTTAATTAAATTATTATATCACCTTCTTGGTATATAATTTCTTTCTCCAATTTTCCGTTTTCATCATAATATTTAAAAACTCCATCTTCTTTATTGTTTTTAAAATTACCTTCTCTGTAAACCATTCCATTTTCATGAAACCATTTTAAAATACCATTACGTTTACCATTTTTTATATTTTCTTCAATTTCTAATTGGCCATTATTATTATAAAATTTAGTTATTCCGTCATGAATATCGTGCTTCCAATTTACTTCTTGTTCTAATTGACCGTTATCATTGTATACTCTCCAGAGTCCATGTTTTTTGTTATTTAAATAATTTCCTTCTTGTTGTAATTTCCCATTCTGGTGGTATGACCTGTATAAGCCTTCAAGTTTGTGGTTTTTTAAATTTTTATTAGTCATTTTAGGATTTTTAAAGGGTTATAGAACTTATTCTATTAACCCATTAATATTATATTTAGACACAAAATTCCAAATTAACTCGCTGGTGTTTTGACCCTGAAAAGAATTGTTAAACCATTCATGACCTCCCTGAATATATTTATAATATTCAACAGAAACATTATTATCTCCATCATCATATAAATAATGTTCAATAATCATTCCTTGGTCTGAATAACTGCTTATTATAGGATTGACTGATGTATTATTGAAATTAATCCAATAATCTAATGTGCTTTGTACTGAATTATAATCTGAATTTCCACTAAAAGGAATCACTCCATCTGATGTTCCATGAAGGTGAATTATAGGAACTGGGCGATTTATTGCTCCAGCACAATCTAACATTGATCCAGAGACTGAAGCTACAGCGGTAATTAAATTACTTTTATAATTTGCCAGCCCATATGCCATCATTCCACCATTTGAATATCCGCTAGCGTAGACTCTCTCAGAATCAATATTATAATTTGATGAAATATCATCAATCATAGCTTCTACAAACCCTAAATCATCTGCTGTACTTTTATTATCTCCTTCAACAAGACATGAGTTCCAGTGGGAGGACCCATCTAAGCAACTACCTTGTGGATAAACTAAAATAAATTGTTCTGATTCTGCTAATGAACGCATATCCGCATAGTTTATGTACTGTTCAGCGGTATCCCCAAATCCATGAAAATTAAATAATAATGGTACGGCTTGGTTGCTGTAAGATTGTGGAACATACAAAATGTATTCTCTTGTAATATTGTCGTGGGATAAAGTGATTGCGTTTTCGTTTTGAGAACAAAATGTTTCATTATCACTATTGTCGCAGCTAGCAGTAAACAAACTAATTAAGATTGAGTAAATAAATATGTTTTTCATAATTAATATTTAAAAATAAATAACAATAAGTGTACCATTTATTTAACCTATAAAAAAAACCTAATTAATATTTAATTAGGTTTTTTTAAAAATTATTGAAGTATCTAATTATTCAGCTGCATCTGGAGCAACTGCCATTAGAAGACCAGTAGCATCTCCAAAATCTCCTGAATTAATGATTTTTCCTTCATCATTAAATGTGAAATAGTGATACATGTAAATTTCAAAACTTTTACCAGATGCTGTATTAGTTCCTGCCCACGTTCCATAAGTTCTAACGCTACCATTTAATTGTCCAGTTTCTGGGTCAACTCCAGGTAAAAAGTTTTCTGCTGTGTATGTAATGTT
>Ga0209199_1000635_pt1 | contig 48345 bp, 49 predicted proteins | sample COGITO_mtgs_1105_7_FD_184805 | JGI IMG/M metagenome (GOLD analysis project Ga0209199, IMG submission 184805) | Pelagic marine microbial communities from North Sea - COGITO_mtgs_110523 (SPAdes) (version 2) | ecosystem: Environmental > Aquatic > Marine > Epipelagic ... | reverse complement strand
AGCTCCTCAACTACAAAGATGATGTTGATCTCGAAGCAAAGCTAGATGAATGGGAGCGCTTTTATAACTTCCACAGACCGCACGGGGCCTTCAATGGGAAAACGCCTTACGAAGCGCTCAGAGAAAAGCTATAATCAATTAACAAATCGTTCCGCGAGTACCTGCAACTTACACATTTAAACTAAAAGCGTCATTATAAACTATTAAATAGTAAATAACAGAATTTTGCTAAAAATAATCCTATACTCAGAAGTACAACTAGAAATAAGAAAAAAGTAAAAATATCTTTCATCTCATCTTGTAAGCATGAGTATTTGCAGGCCAAGAAACAACCAATACTAGTTATAAAAACAAGAGCAAATAACATCATACAAGTATAATAATAAAAAGTTTTAGATGTCTATATGTTTGATTAGATAAAAACTTAGGGGCTGACCCAGCTAATACGATTTAGGTGTTATTATGGGCATTATGAGAAAGAGCCAATTAAATAAAGCAAAACAAGATCGTCTAATCGAGCATTTTGTAGCTGGAGCCACAGCCCGGTGCGCAGTTGATCTTGTCCGAGTTAACCTAAAAAAAGCGATATATTTTTTTCATAAATTACAGGAAATCATTGCTTATCATCTTGAGCAAGAGGCTGACACTGTTTTTAGCGGAGAGATTGAAGTTGATGAAAGCTATTTTGGCGGCAAGCGTAAGGGCAAACGTGGTCGAGGTGCGGCAAGGAAAGTCCCAGTGTTTGGCCTTTTGAAGCGTGGGGAAAGGGTCTATACGAAAATTATAGCGGATGCTTCGTCAGCAACCTTATTCCCCATTATTGAACGTAAAGTTGAGTCAGAAAGTATTGTCTATTCTGACTGCAGGCGAGGTTATAACGTGCTGGATGTATCTGAGTTTAAGCACTTCCGCATCAATCATTCTAAACTGTTTGCAGACAAGAAGGATCACACCAACGGAATTGAAAACTTCTGGTCGCAAGCCAAGCGCCATATGCGCAAATTTAATGGTGTTCCGAGGGCATTTTGGGCTATTTTTAAAAGATTGTGAGTGGCGTTTAACAACCCTAAGCCGCAAGCTTAATTAAGATTGACAAAATAGTGGGTTATTCAACATTTAACTTGGTTGGCTAAGTCAGCCCAAATAAAATATAAGTCTTACGAAAAATAAATTACACTTATAGCAAAGGAATAATCATTGATGAGAGAAAAAGTTTATAAAATTTGGAATTCAGTAATGAATGCTAAACATAACCCTTTACGGCATATACCAGACGAAAATGTTAGACATTTAGTCATGCAAATCCTTGCTTGGATGTGGTGTATAATGTTCTCGCTTTGGATGGGAAGCATCTGGGTTTTTGGAATTTCTGCAATAGTACACGCTTTAATTCTTGCAGCTATAACTATAACAGTTGCAACATTCGAAGTAGCTAAGCGCAAACCAAGTGCATTCTTGGTAATAAAAAAATAGGGGCTAACCCAGATAACACATAAAAGTTGTTATCATGATCGATATGAGAAAGGGTGTCCGTCGTCATACAAATTAGAACACGTAGCGGCCTAATCTAAGAGAGGATCTGGCTCATCTGGTTGACAATACTAAGCGGCGTATTTGCGATATTGCAAGCGCCGGGTCTCCATGGTTTTCCGTTTGATCCTTTCTCGTTGTTTTAAAATCGATTGCCCACGCCCAAAGTAAACATCTGCGGGCGTAAGGTTGTTGATGCTCTCATGGTATCTCTGATGATTATAATGATCGACGAAGGCCTCAATCTGCACCTCGAAGAACGGCAAGGTTTAGGCAGAGTGAGGTGAGAAGAGTTTTCATTGTTCAATATTAATAAGAAAATGATGGGAGTGATATAAAAAACCTTTTTTTCTTTAGGTTAACCCCTCCGTTTATAGATTAATCTTTGATTTGTAGTTTTAAAGAGTGAGTATTTCGTGCTAAAAAGATTTAGATTTTAACCCTTAAAAAATATCTACGAATTTCACCATTGTGAAAGTTTACGAAACCCACCGCACTGGTGGGTTTCTTAATTTTGACCAATGCTCATTGCTCTGTCGTGTATAGAAACGCAAACCTTTTGTGGATGCAGATTGGTCGTGCGAGTGTCTATAGAGCACTTGGGTAGATGTCTAATTTACCTACTACAGGCAAGTTTTAGGATGACTTCACTTGATGAGACAGGAGAAGGATAAGTCCATTTATCTGGTGGTGTATATGGTGTTCCTGTTCCACCACCCATCGGTACTTTGTAAAAGGAAAAACTCAAAACCTTAGAACGAAATAACTTACAATCACCTTGTTTATGTACTTCGAAAGACAAATCCCCATCTTTGTTTGGTTTCAAGTAATCACCCAACTCCCAATAATAAACAAACCCATCAACTTTTTGTATTCTCTCAAAATCCACATAGTGGGCACCATTCTTATTTTCACCCACCTTCGTCCAATCAGCAAAAGTGGTGGAAGATAACATCAGGGTGAATACGAGTATGGTTATGGTGAGTAGAGTTTTCATCACTATTTGACCTTCACACCGTTCTTGAAGGTTCCCGTGAATGTCTCAAACACAGTTCCGTATTTTTTAAAACTAACCCAAGGACCTTCTCTCTTTCCGTCCTTGTAATACACTTTAGACAATAACTGTCCGTTGTCGTAGTACGTGACCCAAGGACCATGTTCCTTACCGTCTCTAAATGTTGCCTGTGTTTTCCCCATAGTCTTTCCAGTGAAGGGAACATCACTGAATTTCATGTATTGAAGACCCCCCCGTTCAACCAATTCATTAATAGTCTCACTCAATACCAAATTTGGTGAGAGGATAAACAGACAGGTCAGGAGTGTGATTAGATTTTTCATAGGGAAAGTTTAACAGAAGTTTTGTGAAATGGAAGATGGGGTTCGACTCAACAATCTTTGTATTTCTTACGGACACATTCACGGGCGAGTTTCTGTGCGGTTTCTATTTGAGAAAAGGATCATAAAAAGTTTTTCTAGTAGTGCAAAATCAAGTTCAAACCTATTCTCTAAATCCCTACAAATTTCTGATAATTGAAATTCCAGTCTTAATACAGACTGTTTTTCTAGACTTTTCAGAAACTCACTTGCAAACACAGTCCCACCACTCACAAAGAGTAGTGAAATCCCAAAAGCCAATACTGTGAGTATTCGTTTTATTTTATCATGATAGCAATAAATAGGTCAGAATGTTGAGATAGAGAATTTAATATGAGTTTTGTAATTTAGTTATTGCGCGTGAGGCACGAAATATATCAGCGCGAGTGCACTTTTAACCACATAAATTATCATTAAATAAATCCAGCTATCAGGTCACTCTTCGTTCCAATTGCATGAAGGCGTACATGAATTTTGTAGTTTTAGTGAAATCTCTCTAGTTAAATTAAAAAGGTACAGGTAATGATTTTATTTTATCGATCCACATTTTTTATACTAATCAGCTTAATTTTATCGTCATGTGTTACTGCATCTAATTCAGGAAAGAATGTGTTTGTAGTTCAAGAAGATTTTAAATCAAAAGACGAAATAACAGGAGGTGGTTGCGAAGGCGCATTCGCTTCTTATCCATCTTTAACAGAAAATCTCATTCAAACTCATATTTCGCATAATTATGGAAGTGCAACTCTTGACCTCTATGAAAAACAAAATTTGTTAGTTGCAGATCTTTATGGGATTGGAATTTTGAACTTTACAACAACTATTGGACTGATTGGAAATAGCCTCCGTGTTTATATAGATGTTGAAAATACAGATAATTACAAATGTTCTGTTTACTTTGAGGTAATGGAATCACTAGATAAAAACTCATCCTCTTATACCTCTTTTTTGGAAAAATATACTTTGAAGCCAGACCAAAAAACGATTGTGAAAAATGTTTCACTTCATGTTGCCATGCAAATGTGTTCGCAAAGTGGTCTCAAGCAATCGTCTAAGTACTTCGGGAAATGTGTGCTAAGCAAAATATAGATAGCGCGGGCAAGGGCTAGGGGGTACCCCCTATAGCGAATTGACGCTGCTCAGGAGCGAGGCGTAATTGCCCTACTGCCCGGATAAGATTTCAAATAGTCGCTTCTTGAATAGCGCGTTTGCTGCCTCAACTTCTTCTTTTATTGGGAAGCCAAAGTGGGTGTTGAGGCCATCAGATGTCAAGGCGAAGGGTTGTTTAATTGAGCACTTGCCGTAGTAGAAGATTATATGAGCGCGAGACTGATCAACCTCGAACCCTTTGCTTTTCCCATACGACTTCGCTTGCAATTCCATACACAATAAATCTCTTAGTATCTGCCGGCGTTTGCCTGCGTCATGCAAGCCTGAGCCTCTCTTAACCTCGTAAAGGTTCAACGTTTTTGTGTCGACTTCATATGCCGCTAGGCCTATCTGGAGTGACCGTGGGCCAAGGTCTTCAAAAGGTACTTGTGAACTAATGGCCTTACTGGGTTCACTCATGAAATCGCTGGCGATTGCGTCTTCAGCGGTTGAGACTGCAAAAGCCTTGTCTTCCCACGCCTCAAAACGGGAGTTAGCGTTGACACTTTTCTGTCCGTCGTCATATAGATTAGAACACGTAGCGGCCTGATCTAAGAGAGGATCTGGCTCATCTGGCTGACAATACTAAGCGGCGTATTTGCGGTATTGAAATCCTGAATACCAGGTTAAAACTAATGGCGACGATGTCTAATTCTTGAAATGCCTGTTTTGTCTCTTTGGAACAGCAGTCCCGAATGATACTAGGTCTTTGAATTTATCTTTCGCACCCTTTGGCATTCGTGTTTGCGGCTTAGGCACAAGATGCGGCCTTCAAAATCCTGGAAGATGCTCTGGCAATACAAGACGCGGGTTGCTTCATGCTAGAATTTGAAGCGGTTCCGGGCAAAATCGCCTCGCTCATTTCACAGCAACTTAAAATTCCGACGATTGGGATTGGCGCTGGCGTTGGAACGGATGGACAGATATTGCTATGCTATGACCTTCTTGGTGTGTTTACAGACTTCAAACCAAAGTTTACCAAACGGTACGCGAAGCTCACAGAAGTGGCTATCGGTGGTATCTCAGAGTATGTAAAAGAAGTAAAAGCCGGGACATTCCCTGACGACGATCATACTTACGGTGTCGACGAGGCAGAGTTAGAAAAGTCTGCCACTATGGTGGAGCATCGCAAACAGGTGTAAGTTAGTTTGCGAATCAACATGGAACGGAGTTCAATATGGCGCGATCATCTACCGCAAGAAAAGGTCTGCGTGCGGCGCGCCCAGAAAGTCTGACAGATAAAGCGTATGCTGTTCTGGAAGAGATGATTGTCACATTGCAACTCGAGCCGGGTGAAGTTTTATCCGAGACAGCTTTGTCTCAAGAGCTTGAGATTGGACGCACGCCTATCCGTGAAGCGTTGCAGCGCTTAAACCGTGAAGGGCTCGTTCAAATTTTGCCTCGTAAGGGTATTCTTGTTTCTGACATAAACCCGCGCAAACAGTTACTTTTGTTAGAAGTGCGGCGAGAGCTTGAGAGATTGATTGCGCGCTCAGCAGCACAACGCGCCACTGATGATGAGCGTGCACAATTTATTGCTATAGCGGATGGTATGGAAGCCGCAGCCTCTGAGAACGATGATATTTCGTTTATGCGGCTAGACGATCAGCTTAACCATTTGATGGCTGAAGCTTCACATAATGAATATGCAAACCGTGCTATTGCCTTGATGCACGGTTTATCTCGGCGGTTCTGGTATGTTCACTATAAGGAAACGGCGGATTTGCCACTTACAGCGCGCTTACATGCTGAGCTTGCTCGCAATATTGCTGCCTACGATGGAGATGCAGCAGCATCGACTAGTGATCGCCTTGTCGATTATGTTGAGAAGTTTACGCGTTCAACGGTCGGAACCTAAAATAGTATCCATTAAGTCATGATTAGTTTTTGCTCGATGCCTTAACTTTACCGGTTTCAGGAAAAATCCAGATGGCGAGCACCATCATGGCCGCTAAGGTAAATCCAACATAGGCAATCTCGGGCCTGGGCCCCGCGAGTTGAGTATAACCAAATCCACCAACAATGATGGCTGCCATGGCTGATATGAATAGTTTTATATGAATTGGCATGTTTCTATTCCTCTATCACTCAGCAGGAAGAGGCGCTGCAGCAGCCTCATCGGGGCGTTGCGGGCGGGCACGTAAATCGCTCCTTAGGTGCTGATCATTATAACCATTGAATAGATGGCCAGTTAATCCCCGGTCAAGATCAGACGTACCAAAAAGCCAATCTGCAATAGGGAACGTAAGGTTCATGTTTAGCTCCATCATGATCTTATCGTTGTGATGGGCCGTGTGATGGCGGCGAAGCGTGTTCACGAGTGGGCACCAGCGCACAAACCAGTTTTCATCTACATGGCAGCAGAAGTGCATAAACTCATAGATCAGATACATGGCGGTGGTTGTCGAAATAAATAACCAGGCGATGTTTGCTGTGGCAATGGTATTTAAGATGAATACGCCAACCGAAGACACAAGTATAAATACAACAAGTGCGTAAGGTGGGAAGAACGTGACGCGCCAATCGCGATGATCACGGAACCGCATTTCTTGATCTGTAAAAAACTGATGATGGTTGAGCGTATGACGATCATATATGGCACGCAGACCCGGGTTCGTATGAGGCCGGTGCATCACATATTTATGAAGGAACCATTCAAATATATTGCAGACCAATAGTGTGGCAGGGACAATCATCCACTCCCACCAAAGGGGGGCTTGAATAAATTGCGCATAAATCCACATTGCGGTGGCGCCAATAGCATAGATGACGATGACGTGGACAATGCCGTTATACCAACCGGCAATCCGAGACCGATAAACCTTTCTAAAGTCGGTTTGGCGCTCAGTAATCATCCAAATTCTCCCAATAGATTTGCTAGTTTTATCTAATATATCAGACGTACATCAATATTGCAAACCTTTTAGATTTATTTGTCCAATGCCCAAGAGATCTCATATTTTATGTTTCTAAAAGATGAGAATAACTCTAACTTTATATGCATAGAAAGTAGACATTTGGTAACCCGCGCATCAATCGTCTCGACCGCATAATATTGATACGGTCGCAGGATCATCAAAATCTTGTCGCTTTCGTGCAGCACGATGTATTTGCTGATCATTTTGCTGACGTGGCATTTTTCTAGGAACACATCGGCAACCACGTTTATTTTCTCAGCCTGACGCCGGCTCCTAGTCCATCCGTTGGCTCTATTGTTTGACGTCAGCGCCTATGGAACAGATTAGCGTGATTGCACAAGAGAGGATTTCTGGTTCATCGTAATGACCCGAAGGGGAATGAAGATGAGACAGAAATCGCAGACACGACAGACGGGCTATTTTTCTTTTTAAAACAATTTAGGACATACCTAGGACATATAAATTGCTGCTTTTTTTGCGGCTTTAGTGATAGTGTGCAAATGATTATTTCTATACTTGCAGATCCAAAAATTTACAAATACCGTATATCTAATTGAACATTTAATGGAGGTTTTTCATGAAAAACATAATGTTGAGTTTAGTTGCAAGTGTATTAATTCTGCTGCCTGGGGTAGCGTTTGCTGGCTGTGATCACGGTGTTGCAGATAATGGATTGACTGTCGCGGAAGAAATGTCCGAAAAGGAAATTTTAGCGCTGATCGAAGCGGCAAAGGATGCCATAGCTAAAGTTGAACAGGCTCAAGTACCAAGCTAATAATTTCAGTAGACGTCGCTAAGCAAAATTATCTTTTATTGCTACGCTTTATGTCGTGCCATACATGATTTTTTTAAGCTAGGGTTTCGACCTTGATGTCTTTGATCATTAATTTTTTTACATGAGCACTGAATGTGGCGAGAGTGGTGCAAGCATAGGCCACTCTCACCACAGCATTTATGTCTGCAACGTACGAGCAAGCGTCTAAGAACTTGTAAGGGCCTTGTTGGCAAAGGCGGCAGTCATCTCAAGTCCTTTGCGCAACGAAAACCGATATAGACAACTGCCATATCTTTGGGCTTAGAAGCACTATCATCCGCCCTCATTCGGAATGAATCATACCACCACGATCCTCCACGGGTGCGTTTTTCGCTTTCGCCGCCGTCCTCCGTCCATTCCCATACATTTGCGCCCATATCGAACAGACCATTCACACCAGCTTTGGTCGTGCCAGCAAGTGCGTGACCAATGCCTCGGTTAAGACGTGCGCTATAATCGATAGCCGGTGTCGGCCCACAATCTTCAAGACAGTTTGCCCCCTTAGGGCTATCGCCTGTTGGGTAAGGATAGGTAACACCAGTCACAAATGGTGGCGTTGGGTTAGAGCGGAACTCAATGAATGCTGCCTTTGCCCACTCGTTATCCTTTGGAAGCCTTTTACCCGCCCAAGAGCAATACGCGCTCGCATCATCGAATGTTACATGTACTGCAGGTTCGTGTGACTGAGCAGCTGTACCGAATGGGGCTGACCAAATCCAACCATCCATCTTTTCCCAGCCAGCGCCATAGACTAGACCGCCACCGTTCTTCTCTGCTGCTGTAGTATAGCCTGTCGCATCCACAAACTTACGGAACTGAACAACTGTAACCTCGGTTCGATCAATTGCGAAGCCATCAATCAGCTGCATGTCTGCCAGTGAAGGAGTTGTAGCGATAAGGGTCAGGGCAAGAAGCGCAAAGTACTTATAGGCGCCATAGAACACGTGTAGGCCGTGGCTGTTGGATACAATCAACACCCTTTGTAGTTCTTCTTCACACATTCTCGCGCGAGTTTTTGTGCTTTAAATATGTCAGCTGATTTCATTTTTTTCGCGATGATGTCTCTAATTTTTACTCTACCAGCATTCCCACTTGATGCTGCAATGTTCACCCATATGTAAGCATAAATATTATTTTGAAGAACACCCTGACCATTCATGTACATCACACCCAAATTGAACTGCGCATCCTCAAACCCTTGCTCCGCAGCCTTGCGATACCACTTCACCGCTTCTTTGTAGTCTTGAAGAACACCTTTACCTTGACTGTACATTAAACCAAGATTGAATTGCGCATCCTCATACCCTTGCTCCGCAGCCTTGCGATACCACTTCACCGCTTCTTTATGATTTTGAGTGACACCTCGACCATCTTCGTAGAGCCAACCCAGACTGAACTGCGCCAACGTATTCCCTTGTTCCGCTAAAGCACTCCACTCACGCAAAGCAGTTGCGAAATCACCTTTCTCCCATGCTTCCACACCTTTTAAAAAATCCTGCGCAAAAACAAACCCACCACTCGCAAAAAGAATTGAGATACTAAGAACCAATGCTGTGAGTATTCGTTTCATATTATCATGATAGCGACGAATGGGATGGGATGTCGAGATCAAGCAGTGCCGCATCTAACTCAGTATTGGTAATCGTCAGGTAATCAATAGGCCCTATAGCTTAATCGCTTCCGTCTGCACATCGATCACTTCGACGGTAGCGACCCAATATTCTAAGAGCTCGTCTTCAGTTTTGAATTTACGTGATTTAGTAATTGATGTGGCATGACGTTTATCTAATAACTTGGAGATAAGCTTTGCCGGTTTGCTTTGATCTGCAGCTTCTTTCGCAAAAAAACCATGCAATTGATAGTCGACAGGAAAGTCTGGGTTTATCTGTAAATCCAGTTTTCGAGACAGTGACCTGAGATCGGCGAGCGTGAGGCATGTACCAATAATTGAGCAATGCCAGTTTCCTGTCATTTCCCAAATACGTCGTCGTTGGCCAGGCCGGGATATCACGGAAAGGTCGGAGCAGGTCTCACACATCAGATTATTCACATAAATAGCTATTAATAATGATTGTCATTATCAATAGCACCTGCCTTTCTAATATGCAAATGATAATTATTATTAATAACTATTTATGTGACACAATGCCCTCAAGCAAAGAACTTAGGCATAGGGGTGATAAATTAAATGAGATTTACATGCGTTGTAGCATGCAAAGAGATTAGTCGTTCCGCAGGTAAAGAGCCGTTCGCATGCCTAGAATTCGCCACGATCCTGCAAGACCAAAGCCGATTGTGGCCGCCAGCGCTAAGGCGACAGTCATGCCAGCATCTAACGGCAACCATGTCCATTCCATCCCCATTAAGAACGTAATGACACCCCATGACGCCAAAGATCCAACACCAACAGCGGCAAGTCCTGTGATCAAACCAAGAACGCCGTATTCCAATACAAACATCAGAGCAATCCGTCGACGCGTTGCGCCCAGGACTTTAAAGACAACAGCATCAAAGGTCCGTCGGCGCTGTCCTGCCGCCAGTGCACCTGCCAGCACGATCGCACCCGCAATCACGGTAATACCTGCAACGGATCGGATTGCGCCACCAATACCCTCAAGCAAATCCGCGGCCGCCTGCAAAGCTTCTCGAACCTGCACAGCCGACACGTTATCAAATGCATCAGTCACTGCGCGTTCCAATATTTTCTCTGCGTCAGTTGTCGCGTTCGCCGCCGCGATGTGTGAATGCGGTGCACCTTCCAGGACACCCGGCGATAACACGACAGCGAAATCAAATCGTAGCGATCCCCAGTCGATATCACGAAGTGACGCAATTTCAGCTGTAATCTCACGGCCCAATACATTGATGGTCAAGGTGTCGCCGACATCAACACCAAATCCCCTTGCCAAAGAATCATCGAGGCTGATCATTGGCGGCCCCCTATAATCACTGGCCCACCAGGCACCCGCAGTGATCTGGGTATCTGGTTTCATTTCTGCCGTCGACGTGAATGCCCGGTCCCCACGAAGGGCCCACTGGCTTTCTGGTGGCACATTCTTTGGGTCTGCTGCGACGCCATTAATTTCAACAATACGCCCGCGCACAACCGGCTCACGGATCAATCCAGACACACCATCGATACTTGCGACTATCCTATCAAATTCCGCAACTTGATGGGATTGTATGTCGATAAAGAAATATGCGGGGGCTTCATCAGGTAAACGCTCGGAGATTTGCTTTGAGACGTTACCCTCAATCTGAATAACTGCCACAAGGACGGAAAGTCCCAGACCAAGTGACAGAATAACACCCTGCGCAGCTGAACCCGGACGGTACACATTTGCCAATACGAGACGTAGCAACGCGTTCCCAGGTTTAAAACGACGACTAACCACAATCAACGCGGTACCTGTCAGTCGTAACAGGCCAAAAGTAGCCAACACACCAAGGATGAACCAAAGTGCAAACTTTGGATCTGTTGCCGTCACGAAGACAAGAGCCGCAAGCACAGCAACCCCGGCACCAATCCAGGCCATAAAGAACATCGGTGGACGTTGTGCTAAAGACTGTGCCGCAGCTCGAAATAAATCTCTAGGCGAGACCTGACGCGCACGCCCAATAGGCCACAGCGCTGCCGTGATCGCGATAACCACTCCAAATGCTGCCGCGGCCATAATCGCATTGGGATAAAGTGCTAGCGCGGGCCGAACCGGCAATGTGTCCGCCAATGCGCCTAACAACGCGGCGGGCAAAGTAATCCCGCCGATCACGCCAATAACAATGCCAATAGCCGCAATACAAAGAAGTTGAAGCAGATAGATTGAAACAATCAATTTCGAATCAGCACCTAAGCATTTGAGCGCTGCGATTGTCCGGGTTTTGCTCTCCAAGTATGCGGTCACTGCGCGGGTAATGCCGACACCACCCACCAGAAGCACCGTGTAACCGACAAAACTCATAAACAATGTCAGACGATCTATAAACCGCCGGACACCTGGAGCAGCCTCGTCGGTACCACGAATACGCCAACCTGCATCAGGAAACTTGGTTGTTAAATCCTCGCGCCATGCCTTCGTATTCGTTCCGAATGGAAGCTCAAGTTTATAATAATACCGAATAAGGCTACCAGGCTGGACAAGACCTGTTGCCGCAAGCGCCTTGGTAGAAATCATCAACCGTGGACCAAAATTGACCATACTGGTTACACGGTCTGGCTCTTTATCTATCGTACCTGACACGCGGAATTGTGCCTTACCAACACGAATAAGGTCTCCAATCTGCACACTCATTTTATCCAACAAGTTCGGATCTACCAGTGCGCCTGCAACACCATCACGCATAGCCAACGCGTCCTTGATAGACATAGCCGGTGTGGATTTAAGCATGCCTTCAAGCGGGTACAGATCGTCGACCGCTTTCAACTGAATAAGCGTTCGTTTATCGGTATCGATTGTCGAGATCGCCATCGCGCGCATTCTGATAGATTGGGACACCTTGGTCGCTGTTTGACTAAGATATGCAGATTCTTCCGAGGTCGCAGCACGGTGCACAATGCGAAGCTCAATATCGCCACCAAGCATCTGTTTTGCGTCCGCTCGGAGACCGCCGATGATGGCAGAACTTGACCATCCAACCGCCGCAATCGCGCCCACGCCAAGTGCCAGGCATGCCAAAAACACGCGAAAGCCCTTAAGGCCACCACGAAGTTCACGGCGCGCCAAGCGCCAAGCGAGAGAAAAATTCTTCATATAAATGGCCTAGTCCGCTGCCGCATCGACGGCACTTTGATCGGCAACAATCCGCCCGTCAGCAATCGAAATACGTCTCGCACACCGATCCGCCAAGCGCATCTCATGGGTCACCATCACAAGCGTCGTCCCATTACGTTGATGCGTATCGAACATTAAATCCATGATCTTCTCGCCAGTTTCGCCATCAAGATTTCCTGTTGGCTCATCTGCGAGAATGAGGGCTGGCTTTGGCGCCAACGCACGCGCCAGCGCGACACGCTGTTGCTCGCCACCTGATAATTGACCCGGGTAATGCGTAAGACGATGGCCGAGGCCAACTTCAACCAAGGCCTCTTCAGCGCGGGGGAAAGGGTCATTTCGGCCACTCAACTCAAGCGGCAATGCAACGTTTTCGAGTGCCGTCATATTTGGAATTAAATGAAAGTCCTGGAATACGATGCCAATCGTTTCACCTCGAACACGGGCGAGTGCGTCTTCACTCAAACCATCAAATGTCGCATCGCCAAGGCGAACAGACCCCTTGGTGGCACGCTCAAGTCCGGCCAAAATCATGAGCAAAGAGGTTTTACCGGACCCAGATGGCCCAACGATACCCACGGTCTCTCCATGCCCGACGTGAAGGTCGACACCCCTTAAAATTTCAACGGGTCCCGCATCGCTTGATAATGTCAGTTCAACGTCATTAAGCTGAATTAATGGAGATTTTTTCGCCGTCATATTCAATTCCGATTTTTCATGCGAATATAGCATATATAAGTCGAGAGCAATCACGATGGAGCCCAATTATTCTTATGGATATGCGCCAATTTACACGTAATTCAATGCACGGTCTTGTGATCGCGCTTTGCCTTACATTTACAACTCTTACGGCTCAAGCGAAGAGTCCAATCACTCTTGTTGTCTTCGGTGACAGTTTAAGCGCGGGATACGGCTTGGAGAAACAATACGCATTTCCAACGCGCCTAAATATCGCGCTCAATCAGAAGGGTCATACCGTCAAAGTTATAAACGCTGGCGTATCTGGTGACACCACCGCAGGAGGCCGTGCGCGGCTGGAGTGGACTTTAGGAAATAATGTTGATGCCGTCATATTGGAACTGGGTGCCAATGATGCACTCCGTGGCCTGGGCACCGAGCAGGCATATAAAAATTTGGCAGGTATTCTAAAGATTCTCGCAGACAGGGGCATTCCGACCTTGCTTGCTGGCATGCATGCCCCACCCAACATGGGTGAGGATTATGGCAAAAGCTTCGACGATATTTTCAAGCGCCTCAACAAAGAATTTGATGTCATCTTCTATCCATTCTTTTTAGACGGCGTGGCTGCAAATCCAGCGCTAAACCAGGAAGACGGCATCCATCCAAACCCGGCAGGCGTTGATGTGCTTGTTGAGCGTATTCTTCCAGATGTCGAAGCCTTACTGAAACGCGTCGGCAACGCCTCATAATTTTTGATGCGGCGCAGCAGGATTACCGTGGTGGTGGTGCGATCACATCTTCATATTTTGGCCGTGTCATAATCCGACCCGTATGCTCAAAAACATCTAGGGCGGCTTCGTACGCAGGCTTTGTTATGTCGACATGCGGGGTCCAGTTACCTAGCTTCTGATAGTACGCAATCGTTGAACCCAGAACAGACCGATGGGTATCAGGGAAATAGCTCGCAAGAGAATGTGCCACCTCGTCTGCTGGATTTGAGATCAACCAACTACGTGCATTCGCATAAGCGCGGGTGAACGCTTTCGCCATATTAGTTTCAAGCCATTCACGCGTTGCAGCCAACGACGAGAACGCACATGGGCCAATCGCAGGACCAACGGCCGCAACAATATGTCCGGCACCATCATATTCGAGCTGTTGAGGGGCAGGTCCCTGAAGGTGAATATAATCACCCTTGCCTTCTTTGAAGGCATTGATCATCTCGGCACCGCTGCCGGCGTTTACGATCTGCAGCTTCTCGAAATCCAGTCCCTGTTTAAAGCAGGCATACTTAAACATTGATAACGGCTGAACACTTGTCTGATCAACAATCACTTTTGCACCGTTCAGTTTATCCCAGGAAAATGACGGATCTGCTTGCTGAGATGCCAGAAAGAATCCATCCATTTCATTCACTTGCGCGAAATGAACTTCGGGTGGTGTTAATCCTTTTGCCAGTGCAAGAAAGCCCTGAGAGGGCGCCGACTGGACAACATGCGCCGATCCATCGACCAATGCATCAACAGCGGACGTGCCAACAGCTGAATTTGACCATTCATGATCAAGGCCCTCCGCTTTTAGAAAGCCACCGGCCATCGTTACGATAAGAGGACTATAGAATGCAGAAAATCTTGAAAACTGAATGTTAATTTTCGACACGGCTGGAATACCTCATAAAATGCTACGAACGTATTGAAGAATAACAGAATAATACACTAAAATTCTCGAAGTGCCAGATTGTGTTCAAGCATATCGGGTCGACACGGGAATAGAAATAAAGGGCAGCACGTGGAACTTTTTGTGACGAAGAACTCTCCTTACGCACGTATTGTACGCGTCGTTACCTACGAGCTGGACATTGAAGACAGCATAACCGTCAGTCATGCAAAAACACGTAAGGCTGACAGTCCGTATTACACAATTAATCCATCTGGCCGCGTTCCCTATCTTGTTTCTGACGACGGCATCGGCATCGAAGGTACGGATACAATTTGTGAATATCTTTGCGCTGCTTCCAAAAACTCGCTTTGGTCATATCCAAATGGCGACGATGGCTGGACGCTGCGCCGATTGCATAGTTTAGCGCACAGCAGTCTGGAAGGACTTAGCGTCTGGTTGCGTGAAACGCATCGCCCTAAGAACGAGCAATCATCGACCATTATTGAGCATGAACGGGCACGTGCATTTAGATTACTTGGAGAGTGGGAGCGTTCAATAACCGACCCCTTGATGAGCGGTGAGCTTAATCGGGCACAGGTCACACTTTTCTGCGCCCTTGGTATTGAAAAATTCCTACCAGAATTTGAGTGGCGTGGCGCACATCCGGCCTTGCACGCGTATATGAACCGACAAGCAAACCGCAGCAGTTTTTTCAACACTGATGAGACAAATTTTTAGTCCCAGTACCATCCCTATTAAGAGAATCAATATGTTATGATGACTGCATGAAATCAAAGGATGTTAATAATGGTTCGGTTAGCACGGATATCCGTGCACGACGTAAAAATCGCGCCATCTCCTTAACTGAATTTGCAGAAAGCCTGAATCGATCCATTGGGTTTATCAGTCAAATTGAACGTTGTCTATCAAGCCCCTCGATCAATGACCTGCGTGTTATTTCAGATTTTTTAGGCATGCCTATTTGTTTATTTTTTGGTGATAATTCAACACCACCAACCTATTGAAGATATAGAATAACAGAATGACCCGTAAAACCACCTCATCGTCAGCAGACCCACTCGTGTGTGATTTTACGGGTGGCACCGTTTTGCATCGCTTTAAATACGGCGGTGGTCGTGGCCAGTCACTGCCAAAAGCCGTGGGTATGCGTGGTGGGAAAACACCAAAGGTCGTTGATGCAACGGCTGGTCTTGGTCGAGACGCATTCTTGCTCGCATCTTTAGGTGCAGAGGTAACGCTGATTGAGCGGTCTCTGGAAATGTTCAATCTCTTGAATGATGGGATCAGCCGCGCCCGAGATGCGGGAGGCGACGTTGCAGAAGTCATCGCACGCATGACGTTAATTCATGGCGATGCAAAAGACTTGCTGCCCGATCTCTCACCCGAGGTCGTCCTGGTTGACCCCATGCACCCGCCCCGCAAAAAATCTGCCCTCGTCAAAAACGAGATGCGCCAGATACGCGAGATCGTTGGCACCGACGAGGATAGTCTTGAGCTGATGCAGGTCGCATTATCAACAGCGTCAAACCGCGTGGTTTTAAAATGGCCTCTCCGCGCCGACCCCATGGACGGGATCGGCCCGTGCTCACATCAGATCCTAGGGAAATCAACGAGATACGATGTCTTTATGATTACTTGAGAAAAGACACAGCACTTCACTTAAACGTCGAGGTTGGCGACTTTCAGCGCGTTAGCCTGGATAAATTCGCGGCGCGGTTCAACAACATCACCCATCAAGGTTGAGAAGACTTCTTCTGCCTCGTCGACGTGATTGACGCGTACTTGCAATAGTGAGCGCGCTTCTACGTCCAGCGTTGTTTCCCAAAGCTGCTCGGGGTTCATTTCGCCCAAGCCCTTATAGCGGTTGATCGAGATCCCTTTGCGGCCAAGTTCCGTAACTTTATCAACCAAAGATACCGGTCCTGTAATTGGATGACTTTTATCTTTGTTTTCCAAAGTTCCATGCTTCGCATAATTTTTCTGTAATCGGCCTGCGATTTCATCCAACTGACGCGCATCTTTTGAGCGCATAATCGCACCATCAATCACATGCGTTTCCTCGACACCGCGCAACATGCGGGTAAAGCCAAGACCACCGTCATCAAGAACACGACCTTCCCAGCCGCGCTCATGCTCAGATGACAGTGCATCCAGCCGCTTCGCAATAACGTCAGCTGCCGCTTTACCGTTGTCAGAATTCGTTAGGATTTCTGGATTAAGCGCCCCCAAAATAGCTGCCTGTTCAAGGATTGATAACGGCACATGGTTTGATAGATGCTCAAGCAACATCTTCACATAGCGTGCTTCTTCAGCAAGTTTACGAAGGTCAGGACCAGCGATCTGCTCCCCCTCGAAATTAACAAATACGCCACCTTCATCAATGGCCGTTTCGAACAAATAGTTCTCAAGCTCACGGTCACCTTTTAGATACACCTGTGAGCTACCCCGCTTGGCACGGTAAAGCGGCGGCTGCGCAATATAGAGGAAACCACGCTCAATCAGTTCAGGCATTTGTCTAAAGAAGAACGTCAGCAACAATGTTCGAATGTGGCTTCCGTCAACATCAGCGTCAGTCATGATGATGATTTTATGATACCGGCACTTGTCGACGTTGAAATCTTCACGCCCGATCCCCGTGCCTAATGCCGCAATCAATGTCCCGATTTCGGCCGAGCTCAGCATTTTATCAAATCGCGCGCGCTCAACGTTCAGAATTTTACCACGCAGTGGCAAGATCGCCTGGAAACCACGTTCACGGCCCTGCTTTGCAGAACCACCAGCGCTGTCTCCCTCCACAATAAATAATTCAGCTTTTGCAGGATCGCGCTCTTGGCAATCTGCAAGTTTTCCTGGGAGCGAATTAATGTCCAGCGCGCCCTTACGGCGTGTCAGTTCACGCGCTTTACGTGCAGCTTCACGTGCCGACGCCGCATCAACAATCTTCATCAGAACTTTCTTGGCTTCAGCCGGGTTTTCTTCAAACCACTGGTCCAAACCTGCACTCACAAGATTTTCAACAACAGGACGAACTTCTGAAGATACGAGCTTGTCCTTTGTTTGAGATGAGAATTTTGGATCCGGCACTTTGACCGACAAAATACACGTTAGTCCTTCACGAGCATCATCACCGGTTACAGTGACTTTCTCTTTTTTAGGAACAAGACCCGACGTCATATAGTTATTGATCTGACGTGTCAGTGCACCCCGGAAGCCAGCTAAGTGTGTTCCGCCATCACGCTGAGGAATGTTGTTGGTAAAGCACAACATTGTCTCGTGATAACTATCATTCCATTGCATTGCGACCTCAACGGTCATTCCGTCTTTTTCACCGATTAATGGTAGTGGTTCAGAAATAACCGCTGCTTTAGAGCGATCGATATATTTCACAAACTCAACAAGGCCACCTTCATAATGCAGGTCAATGACGACTTGTTCTGGGTTACGATCATCGACGAGTTGCAAAGCCACACCCGAGTTCAAAAATGCCAATTCACGCAGGCGATGCTCAAGCGTTGAAAGACTATATTCCGTCTGCGTAAACGTCTCAGAAGACGCGTGGAATGTGATGATTGATCCACTCAGCGGGCTGCCATCTTCGGTAGGAGGTGCATCACCAATGACTTCCAACGGGGCAACGGCTTCGCCGTTCTCAAAGCGGATATAATGTTCTTTGCCTTCACGGTAGATTTTAAGTTCTAGCCAATCTGACAAAGCGTTCACAACTGACACACCAACGCCGTGCAATCCACCAGAAACCTTATATGAGTTTTGGTCGAACTTACCGCCAGCATGAAGTTGCGTCATGATCACTTCAGCTGCTGACACACCTTCTTCAGCGTGAATGTCGACAGGAATCCCTCGACCGTTATCTGAAACAGATACAGATTCATCAGCATTTAACGTCACCTTCACGAGATCACAATGGCCCGCCAACGCTTCGTCAATCGCATTGTCCACAACCTCGTAGACCATGTGATGCAAACCAGAGCCATCGTCGGTGTCACCGATATACATACCGGGACGTTTACGAACAGCGTCGAGACCACGTAATACCTTGATCTGATCAGCGCCATAAACGGCAGGATCCGCATCTTCTGGGACCTCTGCTGCCACTTGATCTTTGGTTTCGTTTTCTGTTTCTTCGCTCATGCTCAAATTGCTCTCAGTTTCTGCGTGTCTTCAGTTAAATGTTGGTCTGGCGAATTGCACCGTCAGCCACATCAAAAAATCCTGCGCAACCGCGCATTCCGTCAAACAGGACTGGATCCGTCCCGGTCAACCAGGCTTGCGTGCCTAAAGTATCGATCAGATCAAACAATGCCTGCCGGCGTTCTTGATCTAGGTGTGCCGCGACTTCGTCCAAAAGCAGTACCGGGCATCGTCCCTGCTCAACCGCTTGCATACGCGCGTGGGCCAGAACCAAACCGATCAATAACGCTTTTTGCTCGCCCGTCGAACATGATCCAGCCTCGCGCGCTTTCGTGCGGTGGCGGACATCCAAATCCGTTCGATGTGGACCACTATGCGTCCGGCCATCTGCTGCATCCTGACCTCGGTCCGCCAACAGTTGCGCCCGAAATCTCTCTTCTGCAGCCAAAGCTGGCCCTTCATCAAGCCATGCTTCAGGACCACCAACCAGCGCTAAATCCGAACTCGGAAATGGCCCTGTGCCGTCGTCAATAAAAGCAATCAATCGGCCAACCATATCCCGCCTCGCAGCAGCAACGGCCATGCCTTTTTCAGCCATTGTCTCTTCTAACGCATCAAGCCAACCAGCGTCGGCGCGCAAACCACGATCAGATAATAATCGTGCCCGCTCGCGCATCGCCTGCTCATAAGCGCTTACCCGCCCCACATGCGCAGGGTCCGCAGCATAAACGAGACGATCCAGAAACCGGCGTCGACCGCCCGGCCCTTCAATAAACAACCCATCCATCTGAGGCGTCAGCCAAACCACCGCAACGTGCTCACTAAGCACGGCTTGTGAGCGCTCAGTCTCGCCATCAACACGAACGATACGACGATCTCGAACACCTATCGCATCTGGGTCGAGACCCGTGCCAAGATCAACACAGTCATCGCCCTGTCCAAGTCGCGCAGCAACCGCCCAACAGCGCGACGGATCAACAGCCTCATCATGCGAGTCAGACCGGGTCACTTCAGAAAGCTTGGCTCGGCGCAATCCTCGCCCAGGTGCCAGAAATGAGATCGCTTCGAGAATGTTTGTTTTACCAGCGCCATTAGCACCCGTGAGCACAACGTTTTGCGTATTGGGCTCAATCCGGGCATACGTATAATTTCTAAAATTTGTCAGCGTCAAACGGGCAACAGCCGAATTTCTGGTCGTCGCATCACTTGGCCTCGGCGACAACGCCGAGTGCGGAGAAGTTGAAATGGCAGCAATGCCTGTCAAAATTGGCTGTCCACGCTATGGCTCATCAGACCCGCATCGGCATGAGCACATAGATCGTACCCGTGTCATTCGCCCCACGAATAATTGTCGGAGATGCCGCATCGGCGAGCACAAATGTTGCTGTCTCGCTATCCAGTTGACGTGCAATATCCAAAAGATAAGCCGAGTTAAAGCCGATTTCGATCACATCCGCGCCGTAGGTAATTTCGACGTCTTCTTGCGCCGTGCCGTTCTCTGGGCTTGATGCAGACAACGACAATGTATCGCCATTGATTGTCAGCTTTACCGCACGCGACTTTTCAGAAGAGATCGCCGATACACGGTCGACGGCATCAGTTAGAGCCTTGCGATCAACAACCATTTCTTTGTCGTTGTTCACCGGGATCACGCGCTGATAATCCGGGAACGTGCCATCGATCAGTTTTGACGTCAGCACAGCGTCATCGAATGCAAATTTGATTTTGGCTTCAGACAATGAAATCTCAACATCGTCACCGGTTTCATCAATGAGTTTGCGAATTTCACCAACAGTTTTACGCGGTACGATCACGCCAGGCATACCCGCTGCACCTTCAGGGAGGGGCATCTCAACGCTTGCAAGTCGGTGTCCATCAGTCGAGACCGCACGCAAAACATCCGTGCCATCACGATTAAAGACGTGAACATAGATACCATTGAGGTAATACCGTGTCTCTTCAGTAGAAATGGCGAAGCGCGTACGATCGATCAACTCACGAAGGCCTGCTGCAGCTAAAGAAAACGTATGGCCATATTCGCCGCCAGACATAACCGGGAAATCTTCGGTTGGCAGGCATGAGAGCGTAAAGCGAGACCGTCCGGCACGAATGGTCAGCTTACCGTCACCCGGTGCTTCTAATTCAACCTGAGCGCCATCTGGCAATTTACGGACAATTTCAAAGAACGTCAGCGCAGGAGCTGTTGTCGCACCCGGCGTTGAAATATTTGCCGCAACCTTCTCAACAATGTCGAGATCCATATCTGTCGCATTGAGTGAAAGCATATCGCCATCAGCTTCAATTTTTACATTCGACAAAATGGGGATCGTATTACGCCGTTCAACAACGCTTTGCACGTGCCCGAGAGAGCGCAAGAGGTCTGTCCGTTCAATCGTAAGTTTCATACCTTAAACCTGTATCCCTTGTGTAAGCCTGTCCCAATCGGGGCCAAGCGACAGCTTAATTCAATCGCCTTGAAAATCGCGGAGAATGACCAGAAAAAGCCATGTCCAGAGGCATTGCCTCACCTTCGCAAAAGGCGTTGTTAAGTATAACAGACGTTAACCATGACCCAAGCGTTTTAACGGCATAAGCCTCGCCCATTTGGACACCAAAAACATCATTTAAATCAATGGGTTAAAATTCGATTTTATGCAGGAAGCAGATGTTATGAGGTTAACCCTCTAACATACGACGCAAAAGCTCGATATCTTCTGCGAATCCAGTGTCCAATCCCTTGAGCTCATCGACTTTTTTCACGGCATGCATCACGGTGGTATGATCTCGCCCACCAAACTTTCGGCCAATCTCAGGGAGCGAACGCGCCGTTAATTGTTTGGCCAAATACATTGCAACCTGACGCGGCCTCGCTACCGAGCGAGCACGACGCGCAGAGTGCATATCAGAAAGACGGATATTAAAGTGATTCGCGACCTGTTTCTGAATTTCTTCGATGGTCACACGGCGATCATTAGCCCTCAGCAGGTCATGAAGCACGTCTTGCGTGGCCTCGATGGAGATTTCACGACCAATGAGCTGAGCGTGCGCGACAACGCGGTTTAGGCCGCCCTCAAGCTCGCGTACATTCGATGTTATCTTATGCGCCAAGAATTCCATCACCTTTGATGGAATTTCCGCACGCATTTGCGCTGCTTTAGATTGCAAGATACCAAGACGTAGCTCGTAGGTCGTCGCATGAATATCAGCCACCAGGCCACAGTTAAGCCTGGAAATCAGACGCTCTTCCATGCCGACCAGGTCAGATGGAGACTTATCTGCGGAGATAACGATCTGGCGGCCCTGATCTACCAACGCATTAAAAGTATGGAAGAATTCTTCCTGCGTTGATTCTTTGCCAGCAATAAATTGAACATCATCAATCATCAGAACATCGACGGACCGGAACTGGTCCTTGAAATCCATCGTTGTACTTTCGCGGATGGCTTGCACAAACCGATGCATGAATTTTTCTGCTGATAGATAAAGAACCGTGCGTTCAGGGGTCGTTTGGCGGATATGCCAAGCGATACCATGCATCAAGTGCGTTTTACCAAGCCCAACGCCACCATACAAAAACAGCGGGTTAAACGGTACGCTCTCGGCCTCAGCAATCCGCCGTGCGGCGGCATATGCGAATTCGTTTGGCTTACCGACAACAAAATTATCGAATACAAACCTTGAATCAAGCGCAGCGCTCATGCCTTGACGCTCAGCCGACATATTGCGGCTGGCTTCATTAACAGGCTGCGTCTGACGACGTATACCTTCGCGCGGCTGCCCCGGCGCCCGGTCACTGCGAACAGAAACTTCAAGGGATGCGATCTCAGGTGATTCAGATTGCCATAATGTTGCGATACGCTCAGCGTAATGGGCGACAACCCAGTCACGCATAAACCGTGTAGGCACGGTTACATGGACAACACCATTTTCAATGCTTCGGATTTTGATCGGCTTGATCCAACTTTGAAAAGCGGCTTCACCAATCTCACCCCGAAGCTGATCGTTTACAGTATTCCATTGTGCGGCAATGACGTCCTGATCCATTTCATTTGAATCTTCGCCTTTGTGTGATGTTGTGTCCATTGACGTCGCGTCTATCATTCTTCGTCAGCCCCCCGCAAAAAGGCGATCATCAAAAGATTCCAGTAATCGGAACCAAATTCATTTTTCAGTCATCAAGCAAAATTCGGCATGCATATTTCAAAAAAGAAAAGCACCAGAACCTAATTGCTCAAATGACCTCCTGATAAAACTGCGTGCAGACTTTGCACATATTCAAAAACTGATTCAATAGAGTGAAAACAACAGCCTAAGATATCATTTCAAAGCCGAAACATTCGGATTTTGATGGTGCTCGCCTAGAAATAAGCCGACCAAAAACGATAACTCGTCGCGTCACTCGCCCCCTTAACTTGAAGCGATATTACGGAGCTCAAAGGCTACTGACAACATGATCGAAAAGGGAACAACGCAAATAAAATGAAATAAACAACTTGACTCTTGTTACCTGATTGAAAGTTCTAAACTTTTGCTTGAAGCCATGGTGATCAATGGTTTAAGGGGCTATTCTACATCTCGTATGTCAACGCACATGCATACGCTAAAGACGCGAAAAAGCCGCATGCTCGAAAGTTTGCGGCTTATCAATACGTTGTCCGTAACAGCAGATGGAATGCGTTAAGCAGCCATTGCTTTAATGCGACGTGACAGACGTGAAATTTTACGCGCTGCAGCATTTGCAGGCACCACGGCTTTTTGTGCGCCACGGTGGATCAGCGGCTGCGCAAATTGAAGCGCGCTTTGTGCTGCGGACTTGTCGCCGCCAGCAATCGCCTCTTCGACCTTACGTACTGCAGAACGAATAGCGCTCAAACGAGCACGGTTAACGTCCGTACGTGTAGCTGTTTGACGAATACGCTTTTTAGCGGATGCACTGTTAGCCATCTCAAAAACCTCATAATTCAGACCCGGAACCCTTGGGACCGAGAGGGTATATATAGGTCCTGAGGCAACGTCAAGTAACCGTTGCCTACCTTTATTTACCTTTAATAGGGCTTATAGAAAAACGAATGATCGCCCCGCCATCAACATCTTCAGTAATATCGAGCTCAAGACGCTCACTTTCTCGCTCAAAAACGCCAGTATCCGCGGCAACCCAGCCGAGTTGCGGCAACACATTGTCATAAAATTGAACGACATCGAACGGCTTAATATTGCCTCGGGCTTCAGCCTCAATAATCCGGCCACCAGCAGCCTCAAAGGTCACAGCCGCATTCTCATTTTCAATCAACCCATCGATAAGCGGCAGGTCTTCAATCACTGAAACGAACTGATCGGCCGCATCAGCCGGGACGGCTAACGCAAAAACTAAAACCAGAGAATAAACAAATGCACGGATCATGATCTTGGTTCTAACACTAGCGTTGGCGTTTGGCACAATAAAAAGTCGAACGGCCGCCTTGGACAAACTGCTGCACCGTTTTCTCGCAATCACAGCCAGGGCATTTCTCGCCTCCACGGCCATATACAGCGAACCGATGTTGGAAGTATCCTAATTCACCAGATGTCTGGCGATGGTCACGGAGAGATGACCCACCAGCCTCAATGGCCTCGCTTAATACATCGCGAATAGCCATTGCCAATCGCTCAGCCCGCACACCTTTGACTGTCTTAGCCATACGACGAGGGGAAATGCCTGCACGGTAAAGTGCTTCGGAGGCATATATATTGCCAACTCCAGCAACAACGTGCTGATCAAGGATCGCGACTTTAATGGCAGAACGCCGATCACCCAGTGCATTTGCCAACGCCTGACCATCAAAAGCGTTCGAAAGCGGCTCAGGCCCAATATCAGCGAGTAATTTATGTGTTGGGGCCTCATCTTCATGGAATAAGTCCATAAATCCAAAGCGCCTGGGGTCATTATATCTAACAGTCACGCCAGTATCGGTAACAAGCTCGACATGATCGTGCTTCTCAAGCGGGGGCGGCGCGTCTTTATAAACGCGAAAGCGCCCTGACATGCCTAAATGCGAAAGCAGAATTAAACCGCCTGATAGCCGTATCAGTAAATACTTTGCGCGCCGGTCCACATTTATAATATGTCTATCTTTGAGCTTCTCACCCAAATCGATCGGCAGTGGAAATCGCAAATCTGGCCTGAAGGCTTCAGCCTTTGCGATAATCGTGCCTTCAAGTACAGGTGTGAGACCACGTCGAACCGTCTCAACTTCGGGTAATTCAGGCATATAAATTCAATTCCAAAAAGCAACATTTTGTACATCGCAAACGTAGCGCACCCGGCAACGTTAAGCTATTGTACAACCATGACTAAACAAAATCACACAAACAAGACTGCTGAAACTGTTTCTTTTGGTTTCAAGGATGTCTCTGCAGACGAAAAAACCGGCATGGTCCACGACGTCTTTGCGTCCGTGGCAAGCAAGTATGATTTCATGAATGATTTGATGAGCCTTGGTGTTCATAGGTTATGGAAATCTGCAATGTTGGATTGGCTGGCACCGCGCGCTGATCTCCGCATGGTCGATGTCGGCGGCGGTACTGGCGATATCACTTTTCGCTGGCTGGAACGTAGCGGCGGGCCTGTAAATGTCGTGGATTATTCACCTGAAATGATCGGCGTCGGCCGAGACCGCGCCATCGACAAAGGTATTCTAAACGGCATCACATGGAGCGTTGGCAACGCCGAAGCGCTCCCTCTGCCAGACAATTCTGTTGATGTTTACGCCAGCGCTTTTTGTCTGCGAAATGTCGCGCGCCTCGACAAAGCATTAAGCGAAGCACGCCGTGTTCTTAAACCTGGCGGTCATTTTCTATGTCTCGAGTTTTCCAAACTCATTATTCCTGCCCTTGAGGACGCCTATGACGCTTGGTCATTTAAAGTTTTACCTGCAATGGGCGAGCGGGTAGCAGCTGACCGGGAGTCATATATATATCTTGCTGAAAGTATTCGCCGGTTCCCGGACCAGGATACTTTTGCTGGCATGATTGCAGACGCTGGTTTAGATCAAATCAAGGTCCAGAACTTGTCTGGCGGCATTGCTGCCATGCATTCTGCCTGGCGCATTTAGGGCTTGATTGCTGATGTTTCGTTCTCTCCGGCATATTCGCCGCCTCTTATCTTTAGCACGCCTTTTGGCACGCCATGATGCGTTGTTCGCTTTAGAGATGGCAGGGGTTTCGCCAGCACTCTTAAAAGTAGCTGGCATTGGCGTAACCATTGATTCAGAAGGACGCTTCGGCCAACGCCTCGCCCGTGCAATGAACGAAGCCGGCCCAAGTTTTATTAAACTCGGCCAAGCACTCTCAACGCGGTCAGACCTTTTGGGAGAAGAGCTAAGTGAAGACCTGTCTTCACTGCAAGATAACCTGCCTCCATTCTCAAGCACAGAAGCCCATCAAACCATTGAAGACGAACTTGGTGCTTCCGTTGACGAATTATTTGCGGCGTTTGATGACACGCCAATTGCCGCCGCTTCTATTGCGCAAGTTCACTTCGCAGAAACACATGATGGTCGCAAAGTTGCTGTTAAAATTCTGCGGCCAGGCATCGAAGAAAAATTTGATGCTGACGTAGATTTGTTGCGGTGGATTGCTGAAATCGCAGAACGCACACAACCCCAGCTACAACGTCTGAAGCCACGTGCATCAATCGAAACGCTCGCTGAAACGGTTGAGCTTGAGATGGACCTGCGGTTCGAGGCCGCAGCAGCTGCGGAGTTACAGGAAAATTTCGCCAACGACCCTGACTTTAAAGTCCCTGATGTCGATTGGCAGCTAACTGCGCGCCGCGTTATGACAACAGAGCGGCTCATCGATGGCATCCCGCTTGATGACAAAGAAGCCATTGAGGCTGCAGGCCTGGATCCTGTTGAAATGCTGACGAAAGCCGCTTCCGCATCATTTAGGCAGGTTTTCCGCGATGGCTTTTTCCATGCCGATACGCACCCAGGCAATATGTTTGCCATGCCGGATGGCAGGGTTGCAGTTGTCGACTTTGGTATCATGGGCCGCCTTGACCTCAGGACACGAAGGCACGTGGCTGAGATGCTTGTGTCATTCCTTAACCGGGATTTTCGTCGTGTTGCAGAAATTCACTTCGAGGCGGGCTGGATTCCAAAGGACAAGTCTGTCGATAGCTTCACGCAAGCCTGCCGCTCAATCGCTGAACCCATTCTAGATAAACCCCAAAACGAAATTTCGATTGCTCGCTTACTTGCGCAGTTATTCCAGATCACCGAGACGTTCCAGATGGAAACCCAGCCACAACTTTTGTTACTACAAAAGACAATGTTAGTTGCTGAAGGAACCGCACGGCGATTGGCACCGGATGCCAATATGTGGTTCCTCATCCGCCCCATCATCGAGGAGTGGGTGATTACCAACTTGGGCCCCGAAGCCAAAGTCCGGGATGCCATTCAGAACTTACAAGAAACCCTCGAGCGGCTTCCTGATATGGTCGCCAGTGTAGAGCGCGGGTCGCAGATGCTTGCTGAGGGAAATATTAAATTACATCCAGACACTATTCGCGCACTCCGCGGAGAAGACGGCACTTCTAGTCGCACGCCACAGGTGTTCTGGCTCGTTGCTTTTGCTTTATTGATTGGGTTTATCGTCGCTGTCCTGGATTAACCTTGGTCATCACCGTCCTTGGTAACGACATGCTCAAAAGGCTTGAGCCGCAGTTTGGTTCGATGATCTTCAGGCCCCGTCTCTCCTTCAGGCGTATATCCCCGGTAATAATCCTTTTGCCATTTTTGATTTCTGGCATCGGTGTCCAGTGACTTTAAATCTGCATTAAAGGTATTCCGGCTTTCAGACCAAAGCGTGTGGCTGGCCTTAATATCAGGTGCTGAATTGAACTCTCGAATTTCAGGTTCCACGTGCTCTAGCATTTCACGCCCCATCGGGAATATGTGGCAAAATGGCTCACCCTTCTCAAACTGAATAGGTGTATCTGGGCGGGTAAATAACCAATTCATCGTGAACGTATACGGGGACCAGTCTGTCTCAATGACACCGGCAAGCGCTTGGATTGCATCTTTTGGCCGGTTGATTGGCCCTTGCGCCATCAGGCTTAGGCCGGGTTCAGTTTGAAACAAATAGCCCACATGGAATGTTAAGATACCTGAGCCAAAATGGGTCATTGGCATCAAGCCTTCATCCTCAGACGTTATTTGAATATTGTCCTTAGCCGGACCGCCATTCCAGACTGCTTCAAATGCGACCGGCGAACAAAGTTCCCAGCCGTGCGCATTGGCAATCGTTAATGGCAGGCATCGATACCCATAGGCTTCTGGCAATGCATCCATCCACGCGCGACCAGTTGGCGCAGGCCTCAACTCGGGGGGATGCTGAACTGTTGGATAGGCAATCAGTTTCAATACATTGGTCCTTTAGAATAGCACTATCCTAACCGAGCGAGGCTTGTGCTTAAACCATACTTTACCAAACACCAGTGACTTGGTTTTGATTGCGGAATCTTGCCCAATACACTATCTACATATCGGTTTAGTGTTTTAATAATTTAATACAGTGTAAATTGCGGAGCCGTATATCATGCAAGGCAAACGGGTTCTCCTGATCGTCAGCGGTGGCATCGCAGCGAACAAAATTCCTGAAGTCATTCGCAGCATACGCAAATTGGGCGGGAGCGTGCGCTGTGTGTTGACCAAAGGCGGGGAACAATTTGTCACCCCATTGAGCTTGGCCGCACTATCTGAAGACAAAGTCTATACAGACCTTTTCTCTCTGACTGACGAAAGCGAGATGGGGCATATCAAACTATCGCGTGATGCGGATGTCTTGATGGTCGCACCTGCCAGTGCCGATATTCTTGCTAAATTGGCTGCAGGTCTGGCGAACGATCTCGCCTCCACCGTTTTACTTGCGACCGACAAACCGGTTATTTGCGTTCCATCCATGAACGTTCGGATGTGGGAACACATGGCGACGCAGGCAAATGTCCAAACCCTTGAAGCACGAGGCGTGACATTCATTGGCCCTGTCGAAGGTGATATGGCATGTGGCGAGTACGGTATGGGCCGCATGGTTGAGCCCGCTGAGATCATCCAGGGCTTAAAAGCCTTTTTCTATGATACGCCGCGCCCCCTTTGCGGACGCCATGCGATCGTAACCAGTGGCCCAACGTTTGAGCCCATTGATCCCGTGCGCTACATCGCCAATAGGTCGAGCGGCAAGCAAGGGCATGCAATTGCCGCAGCCCTCAGCGATCTTGGATGCCGTACAACGCTGATCACAGGACCAACAAATCTTGCTGACCCGGTCGGGTGTGACGTGATTCAAATTGAAACAGCCCATGAAATGCTGGCAGCGACTGAAGCCGCTTTGCCTGCTGACATCGCTGTTTTCGCAGCGGCCGTTGCTGATTGGCGCACATCTGGCGAGGCCCAAGAAAAAATAAAAAAACAGCCGGGCGCAACACCGCCAAGCCTTAATATGGTTGAGAACCCGGATATCCTTAAAACCGTATCCGCATCTGGAAATTCACGCCCAACACTTATTGTCGGCTTTGCAGCTGAAACCAATGACGTCCTGACGAATGCCAGCGAGAAACGCGCCCGAAAGGAATGTGACTGGATCGTTGCGAACGATGTATCGCCTGAGACTGGAACATTTTCTGGCGACAACAATACCGTGCACCTGATAACGGACGGCGCTGTCGAAGATTGGCCGCGCATGACCAAGACTGACGTAGCCAAGCAGTTGGCCGGACGTATTGCACATTACTTCGAGGCCGCTGAATGACATCTGTTAACGTTGATATTATCCGACTTCCGCATGGGAGCGATCTTGCGTTGCCTTCATACGCAACGTCTCAAAGCGCAGGCATGGATTTGTTATGCGCCGAAGTCGCTGAAATCAGCATTGCACCAGGTTCTCGAGCGATGATCGCCACCGGGATTGCCATTCAATTGCCAGACGGCTTTGAAGCGCAGGTTCGCCCTCGCTCCGGCTTGGCGGCCAAACATGGCGTCACAGTACTGAACAGCCCCGGCACCATTGATGCGGATTACCGGGGCGAGATCAAAGTGACCTTGATAAATTTAGGGGATGAGCCGGTGACTTTTGCGCGGGGGGATCGTATTGCGCAAATGGTCATAGCACCGGTGACACAAGCAACCTGGTCAGAAGTGGAGTCACTCGAAGAAAGTGACCGCGGATCTGGTGGATTTGGGTCGACCGGCACAAAGGGATAAGACGGGGGAAAACCAAAAAATGTTACGCATTACAAAGAAAATGCTATTTGCGATCGAGGCCGTTCTAGACATTGCTTACCACGCCGGGTCTGAACCTGTGCAAAGCCGTGAAATCACGCGCCGCCAAGGCATTCCGCAACGCTATTTGGAACAGGCCTTACAACACCTGGTCCGTGACGATATTCTGGTTGGCGTTCGTGGACCACGCGGCGGTTATCGATTAGCGCGTGAGCGTCGGCGTATTCATGTCGGAGATATTGTTCGTTCGGTTCGAAAAATGGAAACCGGTGATGATCCACTGCAAAATGAAGATGGCTCTGATCTTGGTCAAAAGGTCGTCCGCCCACTTTGGTCGCTTATTCAAGACGATGTCATGAAACGCCTAGACGCAACAACGATTGACGACCTTTGCAACGCCGCAATCGAAACTGGCATCGAAAGTGAAGGTCGGAAGAATTTGGACTTCACAATATAATAATAAAATTTGAGGACATCATCCAATGAACGACAATGATTCAGAAGACGACATCAGCAGCACATTTCGCGGCAAAATTTACGATAACATCATCGACACGATTGGCGCGACACCCATCGTTCGCCTTAATCGCCTGATGAACGATGGCGGCGTCAGTGGGAATATCCTCGGCAAATGCGAGTACTTCAACCCGTTATCGTCTGTCAAAGACCGTATCGGCCTTGCCATGATCGAAGCAGCGGAACGCGATGGTCGCATCAAAGAAGGTGCCACATTAATTGAGCCGACATCCGGCAATACTGGCATTGCGCTCGCATTCGTTTGCGCAGCTAAAGGATATCGGTTGATCCTGACAATGCCTGAAAGCATGTCCGTCGAACGTAGAAAAATGCTCCTTCTGTTTGGTGCCGAGTTGGAACTTACACCAGCACCTTTGGGCATGCGCGGCGCCATTGAGCGCGCTGAGGCATTGGTCTCAGAGATTCCAGGCGCGATGATGCTCCAGCAGTTCGAAAATCCAGCGAATCCGGAAATTCACCGCAAAACGACCGCCGAAGAAATCTGGCATGATACGAAAGGTGAAGTTGACGCGCTAATTTCTGGTATTGGTACAGGTGGCACAATCACCGGCTGCGGCATTTTTCTGAAAGAGAAAAACCCAGACATCAAAATCATTGCGGTTGAACCAGAAGACAGCCCAATTCTTTCAGGCGGCGCACCCGGCCCACACAAAATTCAAGGCATTGGCGCAGGGTTTGTACCTGCCATTCTTGACCGTGGGATTATTGATGAAGTCCTTCAAATCGGCAATGAAACTGCTTTTGCGATGGCACGAAACGTTGCCAAGCTCGAAGGTCTCGCTGTTGGTATATCGTCAGGGGCCGCCCTTGCAGCCGCCCTTGAAGTTGCTGAACGTCCCGAGATGGCAGGCAAAAACATCGTTGTTATCTTGCCGTCGTTTGCTGAACGGTATCTTTCGACAGCCTTGTTTGAGGGTCTTGAGTAACCAAAATGGATTTTACCGACGATCAGGTTGAACGCTATGCCCGCCATATTCTGCTGAAAGAAGTCGGCGGCATTGGACAGTCAAAACTTTTGGATGCCCGTGTTCTGGTTGTTGGCGCAGGTGGCCTCGGATCGCCTGCGATCCTTTATCTCGCAGCAGCCGGTGTTGGCACCATCGGCGTTATTGATGCGGACACTGTTGACCTATCCAACCTGCAACGCCAGGTGGCGCACACCACAGACCGCATTGGTATGTCAAAGGTCGATAGTGCTGTCGTCGCGGCAAAAGCAATTAATCCAGACATCAACATCATCCCGATCAACGCACGACTGAATGCTGAAAATGCGCTCGATATCATTTCTAAATACGACATTATTGCCGATGGATCAGATAATTTTAAAACACGCTTTTTGATCAATGACGCATGCTATTTTGCCAAAAAGACATTGGTTTCCGCTGCAATCCTTCGCTTTGATGGCCAGCTTGGGACGTACAAAGCGCATGTCTACGACGAAGATGGTACACACGGTCCCTGTTATCGCTGCATCTTCCGCGAAGCACCTCCACCAGGCCAGGTCGCAAGCTGCGCCGAAGCAGGTGTCCTTGGTGCTCTTTGCGGAATGATGGGATCGCTGCAAACCACCGAAATCCTCAAAGAAATCATGGCGATTGGTGACAGCATGTCGGGTGCATTGCTTGTTGTTGATGGCTTAGCGACAGAGTTTCGAAAAATAAATGTGAAGTCTGATCCGGGATGCCCGTTGTGTGGTGATAATCCGAGCATAAAGGATTTATCCGTACACGAAGGCGTCGTTGCCGAGGGGTGTGCCGTCGATGGGTGACGTATCAAATCAGCCTATTGAGAAGCTCTCTCTCGTCATTGCGTCAGGCGAATTTGAGAAAGTGCATTACGCGCTGGTCATGGCAGCAGGTGCGGCGGCTATTGATATTCCTGTCACACTTTTCTTTACCATGAGCGCTTGCGTGACTGTGCTTGAGGGTGATGGCTGGCGTCAATTGGTCTCAGAGAAAAAAAATATGACGGCATCAGACCGAGACATTGATTTCGCACAAAAAGGTGTCGCCACAATGGACGAGTTGATCGAAAGCTGTCATGAGCTTGGGGTAAAATTTTTCGTCTGTGAAATGGGGCTGCGCGCTGAGGGCCTCGAAGACACGCCCCCTATTCAGTCCCTGAACGTTGAGCGTACGGGTGTTGTTACGTTTCTAAACGACGCATCCCCCAAGGGCTCAATCGTATACATCTAAGCTCGTTTTATTTTTGCACCCACGGCAATCCCCGAACTTTCCAGCCGTTGATCGATCCGCGGTGGTCATTGCTATCTTTATCACCTTCAAATCCTTCGGTGATATTATAACATCGTTGATACTCAAGCGCTGTCATCGTCGCCGCTGCAGCAGCTGAGCGAATTCCCGACCTGCAAAGAGACAAGATCGGTGTTTCTTGTTTACTGACGACATCGCGCACAGCGTCTTCGAAATGAGGGTTTCTGTTCATATCAGGAAAGATTTTCCAGCATATCTTATGCGCAGGATTGTTCATGTCCCCAATCTCAGGCTCTCCCACATATGCGAACTCGGCATCAGTCCGAACATCAATCAAGACAGCATCTTGCTCGTTCTTGAGCATTTCCCACGTTTGTTGTGGTGTGAGATCACCTGCATACGTTAAATCTGTCACCGTTATTTACCTTCCAAATGATCCATCATAGCATCGATATCCGTAAACTTCTGACGCGGCTGAGCTTGTTCAGCACGATGATGCTCCGCCGCTTCAAGTTTTTTCCAGTCTTCAAAATGCACAATTCGTACAGCCCGCTCATTTAACAATTCTAGCAACTTAGTGCGCCCGGCCTTTTTCCCTCCATTTGGGAAATCAGCCGCTATGTGTTCAACGACTTCAACTCCATCAGGGCGGCTTGAAGATATCACACCACTGGGGCCGCGTTTTATCCATCCAACAGCATAAAGACCTTTTTCAATACGACCTTTATCATTTGGAATGATGCCTTTCACCTCATCATAAGGCAATCCGGGGACAGGGTCGGCACGATACCCGATGGCTGCGACGACGAGCCCACAAGGTATGTCCATCATCTCACCCGTACCAATGGCATGCCCATCTTCGAGTTTCGTGCGCTCAAACCGGATGCCTTCAACGCGTTCACCGCCCAAAATTTCAACAGGCATTGCGTAAAACCCAAAATGCGCCCGCTTGGGCTTCGCGCCGGGGTCTAGCTCAGAAAAAGCGCACAGCGTGTACAGGTTTTTTTTTGCCAATCTACGGTCGCGGTTTTCAACATTTTCTGGAATAAATTCTGGAAGGTCTGCTGCATCAACAATAGGCGCACATTCAGTCAAATCCAGCATTTCACGAAGTTCAACATTCGTGAATTTTGCTTCAATCGGGCCTCGGCGTCCCATGATATAAACATCTTTTATAGGTGATGCGTCCATTGCACCACGCGCGTAATTTGGCAGGTCGGTCTTGGCTCGACCAGAACTCGACCGCACAAGGACACGCGCGATATCCAGAGCCACATTGCCGTTACCAATGACGACGGCGGCATCAACATTGAGATCAGGCGCTAACTCAACAAAATCTGGATGCCCATTATACCAACCGACAAATGCTGCCGACCCATGCACACCAATTTTATCAGACCCCGGGATTGTCAGGACGCGATCTGCGGGGGCGCCAATCGCCAAGATTACCACATCATAAATTTCACGGAGTTCCTCAAGCGTGACATCTCGCCCAACTTCGACATTACCGAAGTACTGCAGACCATCCTTCAAGGCCGTTTTCTCAAACTTGATGGCAACTTTTTTGGTTGTTTGGTGATCTGGCGCAACGCCTCCCCGGATCAAACCGTAAGGCGTTGGCAATCTTTCAATAATATCAATCTGCGCGTCATCTGCATTCTTGATAAGCGCATCCGCTGCATAAAAGCCTGCTGGCCCAGAACCGATTATTGCTACTGATATCTCCATACGCCACCCCCTCGTCACGCATAGTACTCAAATCCGCTAATTCTTTACTCGCTAACGGTCCAAGTATGTCCAGCGTGCATCATAGCTTTCAGATCTTCTCCGCCTGCGCGTTTCACAGCTTCGGCTTTAACCTCTTTGACACCCTCGTCATAACTTTTCGCCGGGTCACAATAAATAACCCCAACAGCAACAGGCAGTACATCATCATCCATGCCAGCCAACATAGTACCTAGCACACGTTTCGTCTCATCGTGGATTAATATCCCAGCGGCTTCAGGTCCTTCATCGCCGAACGTGACAACTTCAAGTTCTAATGTCTGTGTGTTGAGACGCAGTCCTTTGTTTTTATCAGCACCAAAGACTAATGGCTGGCCATGGTCACAGACAACCTGTCGATCCGCTACAACTGCTTTCTCGGTAATGTTCGCAAACACACCATCATTATAGACGATGCAGTTTTGCAGGATTTCAACAAAACTCGCACCTTTATGCGCATGAGCACGTGCGAAAATCCCAGGCAAATCTTTTTGCTGTGTATCGATGCCACGTGCAACAAAGCGTGCGCCTGCGCCCATGACATAAAGACATGCAGACACAGGACTATCAACAGATCCCAAAGGCGTTGATGGTGAGCGTGTCCCCGCGCGCGAAGTCGGCGATGCCTGACCCTTTGTCAGTCCATAGATTTCGTTATTAAACAACAGCACCTGCGCATCAACATTACGTCGGATAACGTGCATCAAATGGTTGGCGCCAATTGACAGCATATCGCCGTCGCCGCCGACGACCCAAACGTCGAGATCAGGATTAGCTAACTTGATACCCGTTGCAAAAGCTGGTGAGCGACCATGTATCGTATGGAACCCATAAGTCTCAACATAATACGGGAACCGGGCAGCACAGCCGATACCTGACACAAAAACAGTGTTCGCTGGATCAGCGTCAATATCCGCCAAAGTCTTCTGGACGGCGCGCAAGATTGCATAATCACCGCAACCCGGGCACCAGCGTACTTCCTGGTCGGTCGCAAAGTCTTTAGCTGTGCGTTTTGCTGGTGGTGCAAGGTCGTTCATCTCAACGCTCCAAAATTTCGAGGATCACATCCTCAATTTCACTGATCCGGAATGGTTGCCCAGAAATCTTGTTGAGCCCTTCAGCCTTCAAGAGTAACTCAGCCCTTAACAATGTGATCAACTGACCATTATTCATTTCTGGGATCAGTATATTGTCATATCCAGCCAACAACTCGCCCAGATTACGCGGCAGAGGCCAGATATTCCGCAAATGGATATGCGACACGTCTTTGCCTTGATTAACGAGGTTATCAACAGCACGGTTGATTGGCCCGTAGGTTGAGCCCCAACCAACAATCGCAAGCTTGCCTGATACTGAACCAAGCTCGATATCCTGCAGTGGAATATCGTTGGCGACCCCGTCAATTTTCGCAGCACGGATCTTTGTCATCTTATGATGATTATCCGCATCATTAGAAATATGTCCCGTGTCATAGCTCCGCTCAATACCGCCGATCCTGTGCATGAGATCAGGCGTGCCTGGCTTAGCCCAAACACGAGATAGTGTTTTTTCATCACGCATAAACGGATGGAAACCTTCTGGGTCCGTATGGAATGTCAACGGAAAAGGCTCGTATGCATCAAGATCTGGTATTTTCCATGGCTCCGCCGCATTCGAAATATACCCATCCGTTAAAAGCATTACGGGTGTCATGTATTTCGTCGCGAGACGCACAGCTTCAATTCCAACATCGAAGCAATCTGCCGCTGACCGCGTTGATAAAACAACCATCGGTGCATCAGCATTTCGGCCGTAAACAGCCTGATAAAGATCGGATTGTTCAGTCTTGGTTGGCAAGCCAGTCGATGGCCCACCCCGTTGCGAATTCACGATAACCATTGGCAGTTCGGCGGAAAGCGCAAGCCCTATGGCTTCACCCTTTAGTGCAATACCAGGGCCTGAACTCGACGTCACACCAAGCGTACCTGCATAACTGGCCCCGATCGCCGCACATGCCGCAGCAATCTCATCTTCGGCTTGAAATGTCGTCACGCCCAGATGCTGCATCTTTGCCAAAGAATGCAATAATGGCGACGCGGGCGTAATTGGATACGACGCAAACAGGATTTCTAATGCCGCCAACTCAGCGCCTTTGGCGAGGCCCCATGCCAATGCTTCTGTCCCAGTTACTGTACGATAAAGACCAGGAGAAATATCAGCAGGTGCAATATGGAAGCCATGAATGCCATCCGGCAACTCTGCGGTTTCACCCATAGCATGGCCCGCGTTCATCGCTGCAATATTGGCATTTGCAATTTCAGGTCTTTTTGCAAACTTACCCGTCAGCCATTGCTGCGTCGTTGTTCTGGCCCGACCAAAGAGCCAATAAACAAAGCCAAGCGCCCACATATTCTTACATCTGAGCGCATCTTTTTTACTTAATTCGAATTCTTTAACCGCTTCTAATGTCATCGCAGAAATATCAAGTGCAACAACGCGAAACGGGTCTAGCGTCCCATCATCCAGTGGCGTGCTGTCATATCCGGCTTTTTTAAGATTGCGCGTGTTAAACGTGCCCGTATCAATAATAACAAGGCCACCTTTGCGTAATCTTGACAGTTCTACTTTCAGTGCCGCTGGGTTCATCGCGATCAAAACGTCAAAATCATCACCAGATGTCATAATCCGGCGCGCGCCAAAATTGATCTGAAACGACGACACACCGAACGTCGTGCCTACGGGTGCGCGTATTTCGGCGGGAAAGTCCGGGAATGTTGAAAGATCATTGCCTGCAAGCGCGGTGGCTTCGGTGAACTGACCACCTGTCAATTGCATGCCATCACCACTATCGCCCGCGAACCGCACAACGGCTGATTCTAATTCGTCACGTACGGATACGCATGGGTCAGCGCTTGCGACCTGATCAATATTTGTCATTTATTCTATCTGCCAGTGTCATTTTGAATGCCTTTAGTGCTAAGCAGAATGAACACTCTCTGCAAAACACATAGCTGTGAATAAAAAATATATGCCGGACAACCCATCTGAACAACCCAGCACAAATTAGGGTTTAATATGTTTGAAGGACTGGCAATGTCTGCGCGCAAAGACGATATTATCAAGAAGTACATAATCAGGAGCTATAAATGTCTAATTCGTCCGCATTGCCGTCAGACCCAAGCCAACTTCTAAACGATCTTTTAAAAAGCGCGAAAAGCAAAGGTGCGGATGCAGCGGACGCATTGTTGGTTGAAGGCACATCATCAAGTCTGTCGTGCCGACTTGGGAAACCTGAAGATTTAGAACGTTCCGAAGGCTGGGATTTAGGCTTGCGGGTATTGATCGGCAAGCAACAAGCCGTGGTCTCGTCATCTGGTCTTGGCGCCAACGCATTGTCAGAACTTGTAGACCGTGCCGTCGCCATGGCGCGTGCAGTTCCAGAAGATGCCTACGCGGGTCTCGCCGATCCAGACCAGCTTGCAACAGACATTCCTGACCTGGATGAATTCGATCCAAGCGAGCCCAGTGCCGAACAAATGATTGAAATGGCGCAAGCCTGCGAAGATGCGGCTCGCGCCGTTAATGGCATCACTAATTCTGAAGGTGCAGAAATCAGCTTTGGGAAGTCCGTTGTATATCTCGCAGGTACCAATGGCTTTAACGGCATGCGACAAGGATCGCGTTTCTCATTGGGTGTCAGTGTCGTTGCTGGTGAAGGCACCATGATGGAGCGGGATTACGATTACACATCTGCTGTTTGGCTGAGCGATCTGGATGATCCCGCAAAGATTGGCGCGCAAGCCGGCGAAAACACGATAAAGCGCTTAAATCCACGCAAGGTAGATAGTGCGCAGGTCCCTATTGTTTACGCACCGCGCGTTGCATCATCGTTGGTGGGGCATTTTACGGGTGCAATCAACGGGCAATCAGTGGCGCGCGGCACGACCTTCCTGGCAGACATGATGAATGGCCAGGTCTTTGGTGAGAATATCGTGATCGTTGACGATCCTCTTAGAAAGCGCGGATTGCGCTCCAAACCCTTTGACGGCGAGGGGGTCGCGACTAAGACACGCAATATTATTGATGGTGGTATCCTGACAACCTGGATTCTTGATCTAGCCACATCCCGACAGTTAGGGCTGGAAACAACAGGCCACGCATCGCGTGGCACAGACGGACCGCCAAGCCCATCAACGACAAACGTTCACATGACTGCAGGCAATGTATCAAAAGAAGATTTGATCGGTGCGATTGATAATGGCTTCTATGTCACCGAACTAATCGGCATGGGCGTGAATGGCGTCACCGGTGATTACTCAAGAGGAGCCGGTGGATTTTGGATAGAGAATGGCGAAATCGCATATCCTGTGAACGAAATCACGATCGCCAGCAATCTCAAGGACATGTTTAAGAATATGATGCCTGCGGATGATCTTACCTTTAAGTTCGCAACGAACGCCCCGACACTACGCATCGACGGCATGACAATTGCGGGAAAATAGGCTCAGGAATTCGCATCCTCGCGCATTGGCCCCAGCGATTTAGCGTGGTATTGTCCGCGCGGGTGCAACATGGGGCGCAAAGCCTTGGAAAATAACTACGAAATCGAAACGCATCAGCACGTACCGACAGGCCTTCTGATAAAGCGCCTGGTGCGCGATAACCTGCGCCATTATTGGCCGCAACTGACGCTAGCCTTGTTCTGCATGGCCATTGTTTCCGCAACAACGGCCTTATCCGCCTATTTAATGGAACCTATCGTCAACGATGTCTTCATCGCAAAGAATGAGGATATGCTTTTCTGGGTTTCTGGCGCAGTCTTGGTCACTTTCATTGCCAAAGGTTTCGCCAGCTATGGGCAATCCGTCCTGATGGCATTTGTTGGTTTGCGTATCGTTGCTGACAACCAAACACGCCTATACCGACATCTCATCAGTATGGACTTAGGCTTTTTCCATTCAATTTCATCTGGCCGCTTGGTGTCGCGTTTCTTGATCGACGTCAACCATATGCGCGTTGCCGTGTCGAACGCCCTCACAGGGTTCGGCAAGGACCTTATGTCGCTCATCGCCCTCGTCGCGGTAATGTTTATCCAGGACTGGGAATTAGCTGCCATTGCCTTTTTTGTATTCCCAGTAGCCATCTATCCAATTGTGCGCCTAGGCAGACGAACCCGCAAAGTCACGGCAAACACGCAAGAAGAAATGGGGCTGTTTACTGCGATACTAGATCAGAGTTTTCAAGGTATCCGCGTTGTAAAAGCGTATGGCATGGAAGCCTATGAAACGAGCCGCGTTTCTGTTTTAGTCGAGCGTATTTTTAAACTAACGATAAAATCTGCCCGTATCCGGGCCGCATCCAGTCCCATCATGGAAACTTTGGGCGGCATAGCTGTCGCCATCGTCATCATGTATGGCGGATACCGGGTGATCCACGACAACCTGGACCCCGGTTCATTCTTTTCATTCATCACGGCATTGCTGCTGGCGTACGAGCCGATGAAGCGATTGGCTAATTTAAATGCATCTCTGCAAGAGGGCCTCGCCGGGGCGCAACGCCTATTCGCACTTCTGGATACCGAAAGCGGTATTCAGGAACGACCAGCCGCAAAGGCACTTTCTGTACCCGTCGCGGGGACGATAAAACTTGATCAAGTACGGTTCTCTTACGGGTCAGAAGATCAACCTGCGTTGAAACAGATTGATATGCATATCGCTGCCGGCAAAACGGTTGCATTGGTCGGGCCATCGGGTGCTGGAAAATCTACGATTTTAAACCTTATTCCCCGTTTTCATGACGTTGATGAAGGCACCATTACGATTGACGGCATGGATGTCCGAGATGCAACGTTCGAGAGCCTGTACGCCAACATTTCGCTAGTAAGTCAGGAAGTCACCCTCTTCGACGACACCGTTCGTGCCAACATTGCGTATGGTAAGCTCGATGCATCTGAAGAAGAAATTACCAACGCCACTCAACACGCTGCGGCTCTTGATTTCATTAAAGAGTTGCCGCATGGCTTCGATACAATGGTTGGAGAGCGCGGCTTGAAACTCTCCGGAGGTCAGCGCCAGCGACTAGCCATTGCCCGTGCGATCCTCAAGAACGCACCAATTTTATTATTAGATGAAGCCACATCGTCATTGGATACAGAGTCTGAGCGTCACGTTCAGGACGCCTTGGATCATTTGATGAAAAACCGTACGACCCTTGTTATAGCACATCGCCTTTCAACCATCGTTGATGCAGATATCATTTACGTTATTCAGGACGGACGGATCATTGAGACGGGGTCGCATAGCGAACTTATCGCAAAAGGTGGTGCCTATGATAAACTGTACGCATTACAATTTGCTGCTGAGGCTGAAGATTCAATAAGCACTGAAAAAGGCTGAGCCCTCGTGCGTGCGTTTAAAGTTCTAATAAAGAAAATTTTAAAAAGCGATGCCGTTATGTTCTCTGCTTGCTGGCTCGCTGCGCAGTATATGCGCCTAGCCTGGTATAGTGGCCGATGGGAAATAAAGGGCAAAGAGAATATCGATAAGCTTTATGATGCTGGGAAACCGTGCATTGTATGCCTTTGGCACGGGCGGTTATTGATGTCGACGTTTGGCTGGCAGCGAGAAAAATCGCTCAAGATGTTAATCAGCGCCCATCGCGATGGCGCGCTTATCGCCAACATAGTTAAGCATGTAGGGATCGATCATATCACGGGGTCAACATCCAAAGGCGGCACAGCGGCTCTACGCAAAGCACTCCGAAGCTTGAAAGCCGGAGAGTACGTTGGCATTACGCCTGACGGCCCCCGCGGTCCACGGATGCGTATTTCTACAGGTGTTATGAGTCTTGCTAAATTATCTGGCCTGCCAATCGTTCCTATTACCTTCAGCGTAAAGCGAGGGAAATGTTTTAGGTCTTGGGATCGTTTTTTACTCGCGTATCCATTCTCACGTGGCGTCATTCAATGGGGAGAACCAATGGTTGTTCCAAAGGATGCGGATCAACAGGCATTAGCCGCCCTGCAAGAACGCCTTGAAGAACAGATGAACACTCTAACCTACAATGCTGATATCTATATTGGGCGTGATCCGGTTGAACCTGCCGCACCCATTCGGCGTGCAAAATGATCTTATCGCTTTACCGCCTCGCAACATCCATCGGTGCACCGCTTATTTCGATGTACCTCAAAAAACGCCTTAAGCGCGGCAAAGAAGATGCAACGCGCTTCAATGAGCGCTTGGGCCGCCCCGAGATTGAACGCCCTGAAGGACATTTGATCTGGATGCATGGCGCAAGCGTTGGCGAGTCGTTATCCATGTTGCCTGTTATTGCCGAAATCGTATCTCGTGCAAATGCTCCGAGCGTCCTTGTCACCACGGGCACCGTGACGTCGGCGAGGTTAATGCGCGAACGGCTACCAGAAGGTGCAATTCATCAGTTCGTGCCTGTCGATAGCCTGCCTTATGTTTTGAATTTTTTAGATCATTGGAAACCAAATGTCGCGCTTTGGTGGGAATCTGAATTATGGCCTAATTTAATTACCGAAACGCATCACCAAAACATCCCAATGATTTTGGTAAACGCCCGGATGTCACCCCCTTCATTTAAGCGGTGGCAGCGTTGGAAACGTTTTGCGCAGTTATTACTTGGTAGTTTTGATCTTGTCCTCGCTCAGTCAGATACTGATGTGAGCCGGTTTGAAGCTCTTGGGGCGAAGCATGTCGAACGCATGGGAAATATGAAATTTGCTGTACCACCACTGCCTTGCGATGAAGGCACGCTTGCTGAAATCCGATCCCGCGCCGGGCTCAGGCCAATGTGGTTGGCTGCAAGCACACACGCTGGCGAAGAAGAAATCGCATTACATGTGCACCAGCATGTCAGTAAACAAAGCCCACAGCTTTTAACAATCATCGCGCCAAGGCACCCTGACCGTGGTGCAGAAATTGCAGAAATGCTCCGAGAAAAGGGTGCCATCGTTTCAGTTCGATCTAACAGTGAACCCATCACACCTGATACAATGATCTACCTGGCTGACACGATGGGTGAGTTAGGTTTGTTTTTCCGGCTGGCCCCTATCGTGTTCATGGGGAAGTCTCTTGTCCCTGCAGGCGGACAGAATACCATCGAGCCCGCGCGATTAGGCAGCGCAGTGATTACAGGGCCGCACTACTGGAACTTTGATGAAATCACACAATTGATGGTCGATGCGAGTGGCCTTGAAGTGGTCAACGACGCCGATGGCCTGGCCCAAGCCGTCGCACGTGACCTCGCCGAACCTGCCGTGGCGCAGGCTCGTGCAGAAGCTGCCCACCGCTTTGCTGAAAAAGAATCTCAAGTGCTCGAATTGTTTATGGATCGCATCTCGCCGTTATTGGATGCCGCCGAGGAGACGATCCGTGCGCGCCCCTGAGTTTTGGCATAACAAAGGAGGTATTCTCTCCTTTGTGCTCTCACCATTTGGCTGGATCTATAGCGCCATAACATCAATGCGGGCGGCAGCAAAACCCACATGGGCCGCGCCAATTCCTGTTATTTGCATCGGCAATGTGGTTATGGGTGGTGCAGGTAAGACATTAGTCAGCATCGATCTTGCTGAACGCCTTAAAGCAAAAGGCCAGAACCCTCATATCATCATGCGAGGTTATGGAGGGGGCATGAATGCGCCCACCAAAGTTGACCTTAACCTCCACAACGCGAACGATGTTGGCGATGAAGCTTTGCTCTTAGCCCGCACAGCACCAACCTGGGTGGGCGCCCGGCGCGCCGACGTCGCAAAGCATGCGACCGAAGACGGCGCATCCGTACTCATCATGGATGATGGCTTTCAAAATCCGTCTCTTGCGAAGGATTTAAGCTTGCTTGTCGTTGATGCCGAATATGGATTTGGTAATGGTCGTGTATGTCCTGCGGGGCCATTACGCGAGCCTATTAAAAACGCTGCATCACGCGCACATGCGGTTATTTCGCTTGGGGGCTCATTATCAGAGAATGTGATGAATTTACCTGCATTCGTTGGATACACAGAGCCGACATCAAACGCTACGGATATTCATGGGGAAAGGGTCGTCGCTTTTGGTGGTATTGGTCGCCCTGAGAAATTCTTTAATTCGCTTAAGGCTGCTGGTGCAGAACTCACTGAAACAATATCATTTCCAGATCATCATCCTTTCTCAGATGCCGAAATTAAAAATGTTCTGGCAAAGGCAAAAACTCAAAACAGCATCGCCATCACCACGGAAAAAGACTTCGTACGTATTCCCGCCGCCTTAAGGACTGACATTATGTCCTTTCCAGTACGACTGCGTTGGGAGCAGGCAGATGCGTTTGAGGGCTTTATTCTTGAACGTACAGGCTTAAGCTAGTCTGATGCTCCGTCCTGCAACACCATTTGAGACCTATGCACGCCATCCACTCGAAGCGATTGGTGCAACTTTCGTATGGAGTATTTTTCGTGTTCTTCCACTGAACTGGGCGTCAGCATTGGGGGGATGGCTCGCTCGGTCTATTGGCCCCAAGCTTAGATTAAATCGGCGCGCCGACCGCAATATCCGCCGCGCCTTTCTGGGCATACAAGATGATGCTGTTAATAAAATCATCCATGGCATGTGGGATAACCTTGGCCGCACTGTTGCCGAGTTTCCGCATCTCTCATCGTTCAAGTTCGATGGCGACAATCCCCGCATCCACATTAATGGGCACGCGCATCTCATGTCTTTTCGAGATGATGATAAGCCTGGGTTTTTCGTCAGCGCGCACATCGGCAATTGGGAGCTGGCACCCCTGACCGCTTTTGCACACGATGTGCCGTCCGTGTTTGTGTACCGGGAAGCCAACAATCGCTTGGTTGAGAAGCTCTATATGCGCGGCCGCAGTCTCTATAAGAATATGATGATCCCCAAAGGTGGTGAAGGGGCGAAGCAAACGATCAAAGCCCTAAAAGATGGCAAACATATCGGCGTCATGATCGATCAGAAAATGAATGATGGCATACCCGTGCCGTTTTTTGGTATTGAGGCCATGACCGCCCCCGCCGTTGCGCAAATGGCACTTCGCTTTAATTGTCCCATTCTCCCAGCACGGGTTATCCGTGAACAAGGTGCGAGATTCCGTGTAGATATTTCAGAACCAATCTATGCCAAGGATACTGGCAACAAGATCGATGATACCAAACAATTTATGACTGAAATAAATACTATTGTTGAAGGATGGGTACGCGAGCACCCTGACCAATGGTTATGGCTTCATAACCGCTGGCCGGATGCTTAACGCGGCATTTCACCTAACAGCACTTCTGGATCGATCGGCGTCGCATTATGGGTTACGCCAAAATGTAGATGTGGTCCCGTAGCACGGCCCGTCGCACCGACTGCGCCAATCACATCTCCCGCGGCGACGTACGCATCTTTGGTAACTTTTGCATCACTCAAGTGAATGTATACAGATCGCAAACCTAGTCCGTGATCGATAAGCACCGTTTTGCCATTAAAAAACATACCTGAATGAACAAATGCCACGCGTCCTGCAGCAATAGCACGAACTGGCGACCCCGTTGGTGCCGCGACATCAGTGCCATAATGTGGACGCCGGGGCTTTCCATTCAAAACACGCTGCGAACCATAAACACCAGATAACCGGCCGATTACTGGCCAGCCAAAGCCGCTCAGATAATGTGGCGTGGAATCACTTGCGCGCTTCGCATCTGTTATCTGTGCTTTTTCTTTTGCAATGCGCGCAATAGCCTTGGGGTCTGGTGTCACTTTCTTTCCAGGCAGGCCATTGATGCGCTCAATTTTAAAGTCACGGTCGACAACATTAATTTCGCGCCGGACGATCTCGTTCCTCAAAGCAACTTCAAGATTTTTTATGCCTGCTGAGTCACGGCCAAAACCAATCAAAAAATGCCCTTCTTTAGACACAAGAACAGACTTTTTGTCCAAGGTGACGCGCGCCTGAGCATCGGTCTTGCCGAACATCAATCCGCCTTCAACCGCATGACCATCAAGAGACAATGGCACATTGGCATCTGCGCCAAACGACCACAGACATATTACGAGGGCAATCAAGCGTATCAAATGAGTGTTCCTTGTGGATCGTCCCCACCTTTAGGCGGTGATGGTTTACGTTTTGGGCGAGGTGCGATCTTTCCACCAATAATCCGGGCGGCTTCGCTGCCGTCTTTCAAGCGGATATTTACATCATCACCAGACTTCAAATTTTTAACCGATGTCAGAGGCTCGCCTGATGCACTTGTTATCAAGGCAAAGCCTCGGTCCAGCACCCGCTCATATGAAAAACTCTCAAGAAGCTGGATTACGTGGGCCAGCGATTTTTTCCGGTGCGCTAATTGAACCGTAACTGCGCGTGTTAAGTCTTCCGTCTCGCCTTTTAGACGCCGCCTCGCTTGTACGATCAATTGATTCGGCTTTGGAATACGTGTGGGGATTCGAGCACGGCGCTGACGGACACCGGCCCAAAGACCGTTCGAAAGCCGCTCAGTCCAGTCGTCCAGGCGCTGTGACGCATCTTCAATAACCCGACGGAGATTAGGCAACCCGCGGGATAAGCCTTCAACCTCACGCCGTGCAGCTTCTGTGTGTCGCCGAACGGCACGGATCATACGACCTTCACAATCTGCAACCTGCGCCATAACGTCATAACGCACCGGCACGGCCATTTCTGCAGCAGCCGTCGGCGTTGGCGCACGCTGGTCCGACGCCAAATCGATCAACGTCCAATCCGTCTCGTGGCCAACAGCGGAAATTAATGGAATGAAACTCTCAGCTGCAGCTCGAACCACAGCCTCTTCATTGAAAGCCCACAAATCCTCGAGTGAGCCGCCGCCGCGCGCAACAATCAAAAGATCCGGGCGGGGCACATTGCCACCCTCTTCCATCGCATTAAACCCACGAATAGCCGATGCAATTTGATCTGCTGCCCCATCACCCTGAACCAGAACCGGCCAAACCAAAACATGACGTGGGAATCGATCATTAAGACGATGCAAGATGTCACGAATAACGGCACCCGTTGGCGATGTGACAACGCCGATGACATCAGGCAGATAAGGAAGGAGTTGCTTTCGGGACTCGTCGAATAATCCTTCGGCTGATAATGCACGCTTTCTGTCTTCGAGGAGCTTGAGAAGTGCGCCCTCTCCCGCCAACTCCATTGTTTCAACGACAAGTTGGTATTTCGATCGCCCGGGGTAGGTCGTTATCCGACCTGTGGCAATCACCTCCATACCGTCTTGAGGCTGCATACCAAGGCGTGCAGCGGTGCCACGCCAACAAACGCCATCCATCAACGCGCCGTCGTCTTTCATCGCGAAATATAAGTGCCCCGAAGCAGCGCGCTTAAAGCCGGAAATCTCACCTCTGATACGGACACGCTGAAAGGCACCTTCGACCGTCGATTTGACGAGGCCTGAAACTTCCGTCACGGAAAAGACCGGGACATTGTCAACGTTCATGTCGATAGGAGTATCATCATTCATGACTAGACTGTATGTCTTAACATTGAGGCGATGACAACCGCCGAGATTCCGTGCACAAACTACCTATGATCTGCGTTTGAAGGAGTGAGATAGATGAAAGTTTTATTAGTCGGTGGTGGCGGTCGCGAACATGCGTTGGCCTGGGCTATATCGAAGTCTCCTAAACTCACCAAATTATATGCGGCACCAGGCAATGCTGGCATCGCCAATTGCGCTGAATGCATTGACGTTTCTGCAGAAGATGTTCCAGCCATTTGCAAGGCTGTTAAAGAACTCGGGATCGAATTCGTCATCGTTGGCCCAGAAGCGCCTTTGGTCGACGGCCTGGCAGATCGTGTCGAAGCCATGGGCATTCCAGTGTTTGGTCCCTCTATGGCAGCGGCAGAGCTTGAAGGTTCTAAAGGCATGATGAAGGACCTGCTCGCAAAATACAACATTCCCACCGCTGACTATCAGCGCTTTGATGAACCGGATGCTGCCAAAGAATATATCCGCATTAAGAACCACCCTGTTGTTGTTAAGGCAGATGGCTTGGCCGCAGGTAAAGGCGTGATCTTGAGCCATACCTTGAACGAGGCCTACGCTGCCGTTGATCAAATCATGATAGAAGAAGCATTTGGTAACGCTGGCCAAGAGATCGTTATTGAAGAGTTCCTGATTGGTGAAGAAGCCAGTTTCTTTGCCCTTTGCGATGGCATTCGTGCAATTCCAATGGCCGGAGCGCAAGATCACAAACAAGTTCACGATGGAGATCACGGACCTAATACAGGCGGTATGGGGGCCTATACACCAGCGCCCGTCTTGGATGATGCCATACAAAAACGCATCATGGACGAGGTTATCAACCCGACTGTCGAAGCCATGGCAAAAGAGGGCAAACCCTATAAGGGCGTACTGTTTGCCGGTCTTATGATTGGCGAAGAAGGCCCAAAGGTCATCGAGTTCAATTGCCGCTTTGGTGATCCTGAATGCCAGCCAATTATGGCGCGCCTTAAGTCAGATGCTTTGGAGATGCTATTGGCATCAGCGCAAGG
>Ga0209199_1000616_pt1 | contig 49064 bp, 48 predicted proteins | sample COGITO_mtgs_1105_7_FD_184805 | JGI IMG/M metagenome (GOLD analysis project Ga0209199, IMG submission 184805) | Pelagic marine microbial communities from North Sea - COGITO_mtgs_110523 (SPAdes) (version 2) | ecosystem: Environmental > Aquatic > Marine > Epipelagic ... | reverse complement strand
CACATTTCTGGATTAGTTGACGAAATTCGCGAAGGCGATACCGTTGAATTTGATCTTCAAGAAGGAAACAAAGGATTAAATGCAGTAAACGTAAAAGTTATCTAATACATATACTTTCAAGTTTTTAAAAAGCCCATCATTAATGATGGGCTTTTTTTTGTCTAATTCTAAAGTTAAAAAAGTGGTGATTTGCAAGCCATAGTTCATAATAAAGCTGTAGTTTCGCGGCTTCTAAAAAAGAGTCTATGAAGCGTATCAGTCAATATAAAAAGCTGTTTGGTGTTGAAAAGGAAATTGAACTCAAGGCACTCAAAAAGAGCTACCGTAATTTGGTGAAAGAATGGCATCCCGATAAATTTCAAGATGGTGATTCTAAAGCTGAAGAAGCCGAATTGAAAAGCCGTGAAATCATTGATGGCTATCATTTTCTAGTGAGTATCGCTCCCGAAACCATCGCGGATAATTTAGACGTTTATACTGAAACCATTACAAATTCTGGAATAGCAGATTATGTACACAAAGGAATGCTCTTGGAAATCACCTTTTTAGATGGTAGCACTTACGAGTATTTTGGGGTGACTAAACCCATCTATATCAAAATGATTAATTCTAACAAATTGAATCGTTTTGCAAAACGCAGCATTTACCCTAATTACATATACAGAAAATCAAAACGCACGGTCCAAGAAGCTTAAGCGTATATTTTAGTTGGTTGTTTCTCAATGAATTCTTTTCATTGATTTTTTAAATGAATTCGCGTTCCAATTTACACGATTCTCAGATTTTGTATAGTTATATTTGCTTAAAACTATGTTATGTCAAAACCGTTTTCTGATTTAGGAATTAATATACTCTTACAAAAAGGCTTAGCCGATTTACAAATTTCTGTTTCTACAGACATTCAAGAAAAAACCATTCCACTGGTTTTAAATCAAACCGAAGACGTAGTGGCTGTGGCAAAAACAGGTACAGGAAAAACAGCTGCCTTTGGTATTCCCTTACTACAGTTGATAGATACTACTAGCGCAAATATTCAAGTTGTCATATTAGCACCTACAAGAGAGCTAGGCCAGCAAATTCACACCAACTTAATGGACTATGCGACACACATTCCAGAAATATCTATAGCAGCAGTCTGTGGAGGGATTCCCATAAAACCTCAAATAGAACGTTTAAAAACACCAACGCATATTGTAGTCGCAACACCCGGACGTTTGGTGGATTTGGCAAGTCGAGGGTCTATAAATCTAAAACACCTTACACATTTAGTGTTGGATGAAGCCGATGAAATGGTGAGTGCTTTAAAACAAGACTTGGATCTTATTATTAAAGAAATTCCAAAAACACGTAGAACGCTATTGTTTACAGCAACACTATCTGGCACCATCAAACAATTGGTTCAAAATTACATGTCAAAACATGTAGTACATATTGAAGCCGACATGACAACAGTTGGACATCAAGGAATCAATCATCAATATATGGTGGTAGAACCTATTGAAAAACTGAATGTTCTAATGCATTTTTTAAGCACCAAAGATGGTCAACGTGGCATTATTTTTTGTAAAACAAAAGCAGCCGTTAATAAATTAGCAAAAAATTTAGCCATTAATAAATTCTCATCGGGCGCATTGCATGGGAGTTTATCTCAGGGCATCCGCGATCGGATTATGGGACAATTTAGAGAAGGGTTTATCGATATTTTGGTGGCTACTGATTTGGCAGCTCGGGGTATTGATGTCAAAGAAGTATCGTATGTTGTGAATTATCATTTGCCTGATACTTATGAAGCTTACGTGCACCGAAGTGGCCGTACGGCAAGAGCAGGGGCAAATGGACTTTCGTTAACCATATTACAAGCAGAAGAAGTTAAAGACATTCCTGACTTTGAAAAAGAATTAGGAATTAAATTTATTGAATTTAAAAAAGCAGATGCCCAAAGTATCGAAGAAAATAATGGCTTGTTGTGGGCGAAAAAAATATTTAAGACCAAACCCAATCGCACTATTTCAGATAAATTCAGAGAGAATGTAAGTACAATTTTTCACCATTTGACAAAAGAAGAATTGATTGAAAAAGTATTGGCAAATTATCTGGCGCAATCAACTACTACGAATCAAAAAATTGAAGCTTCAAAAGAGGCTAAAAAGAAGTAATTATTATGGCAAATACAATTAAAGATCAACAAGATATTTTAACGAAATTAAATATCCATGTATTGAACCCAATGCAAGAGGAATCAATTTCTGTGATTGAAAAAACGACCAATACCGTCTTATTGTCCCCTACAGGAACTGGTAAAACATTGGCGTTTTTATTGCCACTTATCAAACTATTAGATCCCGATAGTAAAGAGGTGCAAGCTTTGATTATTGTGCCATCACGAGAATTGGCCATACAAATTGAACAAGTAGTTCGCAGTATGGGATCTGGATTTAAAGTCAATGCCGTGTATGGCGGACGTCCGATGTCTAAAGATAAAATTGAAATCAAACATGTACCCGCTATATTAATAGGTACGCCCGGCAGAATTGCAGATCATTTTAGTAATGAACGCTTTTCTAAAACAAGCATAAAAACGCTGATATTAGATGAATTTGACAAATCACTCGAAGATGGATTTGAATCTGAAATGAAAGAAATTATCAGTCAGTTACCACACATCAACAAACGGATATTAACCTCGGCGACCCAAAGTGTGAACATCCCTGGATTTGTACGTTTGGACCAACCCACCACCGTCAATTATTTGAAAGAAAAGGTGAGGTCTAAACTGGAGCTCAAAACCGTGGTATATCCTTCAAAAAATAAATCACAAACCCTATTGGATTTAATAGAGCATCTCGGAAATCAAACAGGTATTATATTCTGTAATTTAAGAGATAGTGTCGATTTAGTGAGTCGTTATTTAGAAAAAAACAAGGTCAATCACAGTTGTTTTGTAGGGGGTATGGAACAAAAAGACAGAGAACGGTCTTTGATAAAATTTAGAAATGGTACCAATCAAATTCTCATTGCGACAGATTTAGCTTCAAGGGGTATTGACATTCCTGAATTGAAATTTATTATTCATTATGAAGTGCCTCGCGCCAAAGAAGAATTTATACATAGAAATGGTCGTGTAGCTAGAGTCGATTCAAAAGGAACAGCCTATATTATGAAAGGAGATGTCGAAGATTTACCTGTATATATCACTAATTCTAAAGTTGTTAATATTTCTAAACAATCGGTTCGAAAACCACAGTTTTGGGAAACTTTGTTTATTTCTGGTGGTCGAAAAGACAAAATTTCAAAAGGGGATATTGCGGGTCTCTTTTTTAAACAAGGTAATATCACAAAAGATCAGCTCGGGAACATAGAGTTAAAGCAAGATTGCGCGTTTGTAGCGGTACCTAAAGCGATCGCAGAGGACTTGGTAGAGAAATTAAACAACTTACGACTCAAAAAGAAAAAAGTGCGGGTAACGGTCTTAGAAAATTAAATCAAAACCACCAGAGTACAATGCGACTCTTCTTGTTTCCTAAATCCATTGGTACGACTTCAAAGTTTGCTTTTGATTTGGTCAATTGTTTTTTAATCGTGGATAGGGTATCTGTTTTTGAAACCAGTGTAGAAAATACTTTCACTTGGTTTTTAAACGCGGTACTTTCTTTTATCAATCGTTTGATAAATAGCGCTTCGCCACCATTGCACCAAAGTTCATTGGCTTGGCCTTCAAAATTAAGAGCAACTTCTTTTTTATTAAATTCACGGCCTAAATTGTTGATTTTTCTTTGAGAACCTCTAAACGCATCTTCTTTAGATGTATGAAAAGGAGGATTACAAAGGGTGAAATCAAATTGCTCATCCGTTTTAATTATGTTTTTAAAAAGAAAACTCTTATTTTCTTGGTGTCGAATTTCAATTTTATTTTTCAATGATTTTGTATGCTGCATATTTGCCTTGGCAATTTCTACAGAACTGGCATCACATTCAGCACCAACCATGGTCCAATTAAAATGTTGCAATCCCAAAATACAATAGATGCCATTTGCACCCGCACCAATGTCCAACCCTCGAAGTTTTGTGTTTTTATCGATATTAAATTTTTCAAATAAAAACTCACGTAGTTGCAATAAATATTCTAACCGCCCAGGGACAGGAGGAATGAGATAGCCCATTGGCAATTCATATTTCTCAACTTTGAAGTCCGCCAAAAGTATGGCTTTGTTTAATTCATAAACCGCACTTGAATTACTAAAATCAATGGTCTCTTCTCCAGAGGGGTTTAAAACAATGTGGTCTTGTAACTGAGGATGGTGTGTTGCTAATCTTTTCAGATCATAACGGTCTCTGTAAGGGTTTTGTGTATGCATAACGGCAAAGGTAGATGATTTCAGGGCTAACTTGTAGAATCTGGATTTTTATTACGAATGTTTTTTATTGAAACGAATGCCGTTGTTCTTCAGTGGATGAAGCTGTGAGTAATTTATTGAAGGTTTTAATCGTATTAAAATCTTGTGTAATTTTATCAGAAACACCCACTCCTGAAATTCCAGTTTCTAGGATGGATTTGACATCGGTTGTTGTGATGCCTCCTACACCAATAATCGGTGTTTCTGTTTGTAAGGCGTCAATGATCGCGGCAAATCCATTTAAGCCTAACTCTGTACTTTGCGTGCCTTCGTTAGCTCTGAAAGGTGCTAAATAAATATAATCGACTTCTTTTTCGATGAAGGTTTCGCAGTCTTGCAAGGCGTTTGCAGTAACTCCAATCAATTGCCAAGAAAATAACTCTTTTCTAAGAGTCGTAGGGCAGGGGGTTGTGGCATCTAAATGAATACCATCTGCCTTTAGGTCTTTAGCTAATTTATAATGTGCGCTAATCATTAAACGGGTTTGAAAATGAGACGTGATCTCTCTGGCTTGTTTCGCTATTTTTAAATACTTCTTTTCTGAACTATTTTGAATGTTTAATAATATTAATTCCGCTCCGGCTGCACAGGCATTTTGGATGTTATCCAGATGTGCTTTAGGCGAACTTCCTTGAGAGATGTAATGTAATTTAGGGATCATGGTGACGTGGTGTTTTGTGAGGTATTAATTCCTAAAAAGAAACGATTTTAGAACGTTCCATAAAATAGGATTCAAAGCGTTTGAGCATTGAAGTCATTTTTTCTGAGTAAATGACATATTGGCATTTTTGGATGCTCTGAGAAATTGACATAAGCGCTGAATAAAAGGAGTGTTGTGAAAGAAACTCCGCGTCATCGATACTAATTATTTTTAATTGAGCTGTGCTAACACCATTTAATAAAAATAACTTATTCATGGTTTTAGGAGTAGATATAAGAATGTCTGTTCCTTCAAATATTTCAGATTTCTGAATGTCAATATGTAGCTGTTCATGCCCTACATAAACTCGTAGCGAATTGTATTTTGTATAGGCTAAAAACGTTTCATATAATTCCATGGCGCGTTCCTTGTTTTCTACAAGAACAACGGCTCTAGGGGCATTTCCAATGGCCTCGCATTTTAACTTCTGTAAGGTAGTCAATACAAGTGTGGTCGTTTTCCCACTGTCTTTAGGAGCCATGCAATACACATTAACTCCACTTTTGATAATGGGAATGCTGCTGCTCTGAAACGCTGTTGGCGTTAGTATGTTTAGAGATTCTAGTTTCTCTTGAATATCAGAATGTAATTTTTTAAAAGGCATAGAAATTAAAGAGATCACTGGTTAATGCTGTATTGATAATCGCTTGGGCAAATATACGTTCTGTAAACTTAATAAATAGAAAAGAAGAATCTCTATTTTATGATAAGCCTTTGCGGGGTCGATACTACCGATTTTGATGGTTTATGAGAAAACTTCAATAGAGTCAATGTTAACAAAATATTATTGTTTCACAACAATGAATATTTATTAAACATATTATATCTTTATATGCTACATTAAAATAATAAATACCTAAGCATAAATGAAACTATTTAACCAAGAAGATACGATGTTTCCCTTAGCTTACGCTGAAATTCTTCAACGCGTTCGCGCTATTGATCCTGTTAAATACAGTTCAACACGTAACTATATAAATGGGGCTATCACGCATTTATCTCCCTATATATCAAGAGGGATTATTTCAACTAAATTTATACTTTCTGAAGTTTTAAAAAAAGGATATAAACCTGCACAAATAGAAAAATTTATCCAAGAATTGGCTTGGAGAGATTATTGGCAACAGGTTTGGATTGCTAAAGGTGATGCGATAAATCAAGATTTAAAACAGCTTCAAACACCCGTTTCTAACAACTCTATTTCAAAATCTATTGTAGATGCTACTACGGGGGTTGAAGCGCTAGACGCTGGTATTGAAGCGTTATATAAAACAGGGTATATGCACAACCATTTGCGTATGTATACGGCTGCTGTTGCGTGTAATATGGGGCACAGTCATTGGAAAGTTCCTGCACAGTGGATGTATTATCATTTACTGGATGCCGATTGGGCAAGTAACGCTTTAAGCTGGCAATGGGTAGCTGGAGCCAATGCGAACAAGAAGTATGTGGCCAATCAAGACAATATTAATAAGTATTGTTTTACGACTCAAAAAAACACCTTCTTAGATGTGCCTTATGAAGCCTTCGCTTCAATGCAAACACCTGAAGTTTTAAAGGATACGCCTAAAATTGAGTTTAAAACGCCGCTACCAAAGCAAACTCCTTTATCAATTGATCCTACACTTCCAACCTGCATCTATAACTTTTATAATTTAGATCCCCTTTGGAGAAAAGATATTTCAGCCAATAGGATATTACTTTTAGAGCCATCTCATTTTGAGAACTATCCCGTTTCACAAAAAACAATTGATTTCATCATAAATATATCTAAAGAAAATATAGATACGATTCAAATTTATGTGGGTGAATTCAAAGATCTTATGGTGAGTTATAAGCTTAAAAATATCTATTATAAAGAGCACCCGTTAAGCCAACACTACCAAGGTACTGAAGAATTGAGAGATTGGATGTTTGAGGTGCAGGGCTATTACCCGTCGTTCTTTTCATTTTGGAAAAAATGCAAAAAACAGCTTAAGTATTGAAAAAACAGGAGGTAAATATTGTTTGGTTAAAACGGGATATTAGATCGCAAGATCACGAACCTTTATTAAAGGCAGAACGTGCAGGTATTCCATATCGAGTTATTTATTTATTTGAACCTTCCAAAATTAATTACCCCGATACGAGTCCTCGGCATTTGCAGTTTTTATACCATTCTATAACAGCTCTAAATAAAACCTTGACACCTTTTAATAGGAAGATAGAAGTGTTTTACGGGGAAGCGATTGATATATTTAAACATCTAAATGAATACTTTGAAATAAATAGTGTTTTCAGCTATCGCGAAAGTGGCACTCAAAGCACGTGGCAGCGAGACAGACAAATCACCGTTTTTTGCAAGCAGCATCAAATTAATTGGCAAGAATCACAACGGGATGGTATTCTAAGGGGTATTAAAAACAGAACGGATTGGAACAAGCACTGGCACATTACAATGCATGCACCAGTGATTCATAATAGCTATTCTATTTCTCACGAAAAACATCTAGAACATCCATTTTTACTGCCTAAAAAACTAGAGTCACAATTAAAAGAGTATCCGAAACAGTACCAACCAGCAGGAGAGCAAAATGCGTGGCGCTATTTGAAATCCTTTACCAACCAACGGGGTTTTAATTATCAAAAACACATCTCAAAACCAACCGAAAGCAGAATGTCTTGCAGCCGCTTATCGCCTTACTTCGCTTGGGGAAATATGAGTATCAAACAAGCATTTCAGTTTATTGGCACACATCCTAACGGTACGAGAAATAGCAAAGCGTTTTCTGCGATGCTTACGAGATTGCATTGGCATTGTCATTTTATCCAGAAATTTGAAGTGGAGTGTCGTTATGAAACGGAATGCATCAACAAAGGTTATGAGCTTTTAGCACACGACAAAAATGAGGCGTTTATAAAAGCTTGGAAAACTGGTACCACAGGAGTTCCATTGATTGATGCTTGTATGCGCGCTGTAGAAAATACGGGTTGGATTAATTTTAGAATGCGTGCGATGGTGGTGTCGTTTTTTACACTGAATCTAGATCAAGATTGGCGGGATGGGACTTACCATTTGGCCCGACAGTTTTTAGATTATGAACCGGGCATACACTATCCACAGTTTCAAATGCAAGCAGGCACTACAGGAATTAATACGGTACGACTGTACAATCCTGTGAAAAACTCACAGGAGCATGACCCAGAAGGTGTCTTTATTAAAAAATGGATTCCAGAACTTAATCAAGTGCCGGTGGCCCACATTCACGAACCTTGGAATATGACTGCGATGGAGCAGACGTTTTGTGGAGTTATTATTGGTGAAGATTATCCACTTCCAATTGTCGATTTACAAGAGAGTGCGCGGCTTGCAAGGGATAAAATTTGGGGCCATAAAAAGCATCCAGCTGTACAACAAGAAAAATATCGTTTATTACAAACGCATGTCAATGCACGTTGAAAAAAGTTTACAACTATATAATAATGAATAAAAAAGATTACAAAATACATATTATTGGCGCAGGGGTAAGCGGCCTAATCGCTGCCAGAGTTTTAGAAAATCATGGCTATCATCCTGTTGTTATTGAAGCAACAGATCGGGTAGGAGGCCGTGTTAAAACAGATGTTATAGAGGGCTATCAATTGGACCATGGGTTTCAAGTATTGCTGACAGCGTATCCTGCAGTTCAAAAATATTTAGATTACGATGCTTTAGATTTACAAAAAATTTTACCAGGGGCTTCTATTTTTAAATCAAGTGTCCAAAAAATAATAGGAGATCCTTTAAGAAACCTTTCGCTACTATTTCCCACTCTTTTATCTGGAATAGGGAATTTCTCCGATAAACTTAAAATATTAAAACTGAACCAAAAGTTAAAGAAAAAAACAATGGATGCTATTTTTTCTGAAACAGAACAAACGACAATCGCATATCTTGAAAATTTAGGTTTTTCGAAGGCAATTATTACTGATTTTTTTAAGCCTTTTTTTAGTGGTATTTTTCTTGAAACCAAATTAGAAACGTCTAGTAGAATGTTTGAGTTTGTTTATAAAATGTTTGGAGAAGGCCATGCAACCATTCCAAAAGCAGGCATTGAGGCGATTTCAAAGCAGTTATTGAATAATTTAAAAAACACCACTTTTAAATATAATACAAGAGTATCGGCGCTAAAAGATGGTGAAATTACGCTTGATGATGGCACAGAATTAGAAAGTAATTATACAATTGTTTCTACAGAAGCGAGTGGTTTAGTTTCTAATCTCAAAAATCAATGTACGGAATGGAAGTCTTGTACAACCTTATATTTTGAAACGGAAACACGCGTTATAGACAAAAAACTAATTGGGCTTATTCCTAAATCAGTATCCTTAATAAATAATATTTTTTATAATAGTGGTTTAGACAGTGTTACAAAACCCCAAAACGAACTGCTTTCGGTCACTGTTATAGACGATCAAAACCTTTCGAATGAAGCTCTTATTGAAGCGGTTAAAACAGAACTGAAATCCTATTGTGGAATTACAACGACTGATTTCATTAAACTCTACAGCATCCCAAGAGCACTGCCAAAATTAAGGGGTTTAAAATACGAAATGATGCCTTCAGAAACGTGTTTAACAAATGGCATTTTTTTGGCCGGAGATACACAATTAAATGCGTCTTTAAATGCTGCCATGATATCTGGGGAACGAGCAGCCTTGGGCGTGATTGAATCCATAACAACTCCTATTTAACAGAGAATTTTATAATTAGCCACAACTCATATCGGCTACAATTTTCCATTCGCCTGCTATCTTTTTAAATATAACCATAAAAATACCATTTGCGTCCCCAACCCTACGACTTAGAGAGTACTTACCCATAACCCAATAACTTTGGTTTTCAATAGGGGATATATCTATAATTTCAAAGGTGAGCGTGCCGCTATGATCTTTGGTGGGATAGCCTTTTTTATAATTATCTAGCGTTTGCTGCCAACCTTTGGTAAGTCCACTTTTTCCGTAGAATTTTAAAGAATCACTATTATTATAACCTTTCATAAAGCCTTCTAGATCATTAAGACTCCAAGCAATTTCTTGGTCTTTCATTACTTTTAGTATTGCTGCTTTGTCTTCTTCAATATCGGGTGTGTTGATTTCAAAAGAGCTTACTTCTGCTACACTAGCTTCGGTTTTTGCTTTGAAATTACAGCTGTAAAGGGTTATCAAAAATGCGAGTGCTAAAAAGTGTTTCATACATCAATGTTTAATTATAAAAATCTATTCTTTTTCTACTTTCTTTAAATCCATTTTACAAACAGGACAAATTCCTTCTTTGTCATATGTTTTTTCTTTTTCGCAATCCATAGGACATTGGTAAGCGTCATGCATTGCAGTTTCATTTGCATCGTGTTCATGATTTTCATGTATTTCTGTTTTGTTTTCTTTTTTGGTATCTCTACATGATGTAAAAGAGACACTAAACCCCAAACTAATTGCTAATACTAAAATTACTTTTTTCATTTTTTTTTTAAATTTAATTATTGTTATTCTATTACTTGTTTTACTTCTCCACAGCTAAGCATGGCATTACCAAAATATGGATTGATTACTTTTTCTTTTTTACTCAACCAATAAGCACCATTGTTGTTATCAGCCATTGGACAAAACTCTACAAAAACTTTTTGGTTAACACCAAATAACTCAAGCACTTTAATTAAGTGCAAAGAGAGGTGTTTAAAATGATCTCTTTGCCCTTTAATACCTGATGTATTTGAAATTAAAATTGCTGATGTTTTTATTTCTTTTTCTAATGACATCCAATAATAATGAGCCTCTTTGTCCATTAATAGTTTCATATCTACTTCAGATAAATTATATAATAATTTTTTTGATTCTGCCATTACCTTATATGAATCATCTTTAACTAAAGCATCTTTCAGTTTGATATAATCATTGAAAACTACTTTTAATTGATTTTGAAAGTCCTTTGATACTTTTATCCTTTCATTCATTTGGGAATGGGTTGTATCATCTTTGGTTTTAGTAGTTTTCATACCCAAATGTCCTTCATGACCTGTCATAACTTTACCACCTTTTTTATTCATCATAGATTTTTTGCCTTGTAATTGGGCTGCCGCATCTACTGTGAATGTTCCATTGGTTACTATTTTATCGCCATTGTTCAAACCATCTAAAACCTCATAATTATCACCAATTTGATTGCCTAATGTAATTTCACGAATTTCAAAAATAGGTTGGTCTGGATTTGTTTTAATATATACAATAGAGCGTTCTCCTGTCCATAAAACCGCTGATGATGGAATGGTCAATATTTGTTCATTACTTGAAGTGACTCCTTTAATTTTTCCTTCAACAAATAGTCCTGGTTTAAATACATCATCTTTATTATTAAGCACTACTCTTAATTTCATGGTTCTTGTTCTTGTGTCCAAAACTGGATCTATAAAATCAACTTTAGCTTTAATTGCTGCATTAGTATTTGCATTGGTAGTTATAGAAATGGCTTGACCTTTTTTAAATAAATCGATTTGATTTTCATACACATCAAAATTTGCCCAAACTGTATTTAGATTTGCAATTTTAAGCAAAGGTTGACCTTTTTTAATATACTCGCCTTGTTCTACTAATTTTTCTGAAACTGTTCCAGAAACCGTAGCATACACAGGAAAGTTTTCTTTAACCTTACCAGATGTTTCTATTTGATTGATTTGGTTTTCAGAGAGCTTCCATAATTTCAATTTATTGCGTACTGCTTTGTATAGTGCAGGTTGTGATTGCTTTAAAGACAATGTTGTAATTAACTCTTGCTGCGCTGCATATAACTCTGGTGAATAAATAGTTGCTAGTAATTGTCCTTTACGCACTTTTTCACCCGTAAAATTGACATTAAGTCGTTCAATTCTTCCAGGAAAATAACTGACTTGAACTGCATTGGTTTCTTCATTTTCTACAATTTTCCCCGATAATTTGATAGTACTATTTTCTGCTTTACCATCTCCAACTATAGACGTTTGAATATCTGCCAACGCCATTGCATTTTCAGTGAGCTTAAATTGGTCTGCTAATAAGCCTTCAGCACTACTTGTCGCAGGAATTAATTCCATTCCACAAATAGGGCAATCACCAGCTTCTGGTTGCATTATCTGTGGATGCATTGAGCAAGTCCACATTTGAATCGTTTCTAAAGCTGTATCATGATTATGCTCTGTTTCTGTTTTTGATGAACCACCAAAAAGGAACCCTCCTAATAGAAGACCCATAGCTAATATTCCGATATAAATTATATATTTTTTCATGTGTTTATATTTATTGTTTTTTTTACACATGCTGTTCACTATTAATCATTCCCTTGGGTGATATAATACTTTTAACATGCTCGTTTAGTAATTTAATTACTTAAATAATTAATAATCGTAGTTTGAACATAATAGTTCTTTATCGATTCGATTTGATTCATTTGAAACTTCAATTGTAATTCCTGAATATCCAAAACATCATTAAAATCAATCGTTCCAGTTTCATAGTTCTTAATTAATATTTCTTCTGCATCTTTAGCTTGCTTTAAGTTTTTGGTTTGCGTAGTATAAGTTATACGTGCCGAAATTCTTTCGTTTACGGCTTTATCCAAAAGCGTTTCCAAAGTATTGAAGCGTTCTTGCTTTTGCACTACAATTTCTTGTTGTTGTAGATCGTTTTGTTTGGTTTTCGATTTATAATTTTTGTTAAAAATTGGTATTGATATTGAAATCATAGGCATAATAATATCCTTTCCGTTATCACTAAAAGCCATATTCGGTCTTTCTGAAACAGCAATATAGTCTAATCCAAAACCAATCATTGGACTGCTTTGTTTTTGGTTCAGTAATTCCAATTTTTCTACTGAATGATAGAGTTTATCATATTTTAGCAATTCAGGATGTAATGCTAAATTATTTAAATTTATTTCAAAATCTCTTGAAGGTAAATTCAATTCATTTATAACATTGACTGAAATAGATTTGTCCCGATTTAAGAGTTTATTAAGCTTTGTTTGTTCTGCTAAATATTGTTGTTCTAGAACTTGTTTAAGTTGTTCTAATTCGTTTTGACGCATTTGTAATCGTAATACATCTACAACTGAAACTTTACCAACTTCAACCGAAGTCAACGCCAACGTTTTATAGGAGTCAAGTAATTTTATGTTTTCTGTTAATACTTTCCGTTTCGCTTTATTAGTGTAGAGATTGTAATAGGATTGCGATACGGAAGTCATTAGTTTTCTTTTAGCAATAACAATGTCTTCATATTTTGCATCTGCCAAAGAACTTACATAGTTTTCTCTTGCTGTTATATTGCCAAACCAAGGCATCATTTGCTTAGCTGATACTTTAAAACGTTGCGCTCCTGTACGAGTTTCTGGTTCACTTACAAAATAACCTACTCCAAATTCAGTATTCGGAATAGTATTAACTTCGTTTACTTTTTCAGAAGTTCTTTGGTATTGAAATTCAAATTTTTGAATCTCTGGACTATTTACTAATGCCTCTTCAATAAACGTTTCTAACTGTTGTGCACTTACAAAGTGAAAAGTTAAAAGTGAAAAACTAAAAATGGATACTCTCTTTAAATGAAAAGTTAAAAGTGAAAAACTAAAAATGAATATTCTCTTTAAATGAAAAGGAGGAAACGAAAAATAATAAGTAAAAAGTGAAGTGCTAAAAATTCTCTTTAAATTAAAAATAAATTGTTTTTTCTCATTTTTAGAGGCATTCCTTTGAGCCATTAAGTTTTGTTTTGTTTTTATGATTTTTTTCATATCAGATTCTTGATTTTAATGTTTTAATTGAACTTACCAACATTGACACTAATTCTTTATTTAAATCAAAATGAATTTGGTGCTTTTCTTCATTTATATAATTGGTGTCTTTTAGCAAATCCAACCAATACAATGTTTCATTAGCTTCTTTAAGTGAAATACTCATTTTATGAATAAAATCTTTTTGGCTTTGAGCAAATTCAGCTTCCCTAATTAATGCTCCGACAGCAGTTCCACTTCTTAATAATTGCTTACTTAATACAAATTCTTTTTTTTCTGAAACTAAAAACTGAGACAACTTTACAACCATAATTGCAAAGGCATAACTTTTATCTTTTAGAATACTTTTACTCATAACTTTCAACTTTTCGTTTTTAACTTTTAGCTTTAAACTTTAAACTCTTCGTTTCTCGTTTTTAACTTTTCATTTTTAACTTTTAACTTTCAATTCTTGCTTCCAACTGTATAACACTGGAACAACAAATAATGTGATTAAAGCTATTAACATGCCACCAAAACTTGGGATTGCCATAGGAATCATAATATCACTTCCTCGTCCTGTAGATGTTAAAACTGGTAATAATGCCAATATGGTGGTTGCAGTAGTCATTAAACAAGGACGAATACGTTTTTCTCCTGCTTCAACAATTGATGCTCTAATCTCTTTCCTATTTTCTGGCGTATTTCTTTCAAAAGTTTGTTTTAAATAGGTAGCCATAACAACACCATCATCTGTTGCAATACCAAATAAGGCAATAAACCCAACCCAAACAGCAACACTTAAATTAATGGGGTGCATTTGGAATAAGTCACGCATATTTTCTCCAAAGAAATTGAAGTTTAAAAACCAATCTTGACCATAGAGCCATATCATTATAAAACCACCTGCAAATGCTACCGCTATTCCTGTAAACACCATAAGAGACGTAGCTACCGAACGGAATTGGAAGTATAGAATCAGAAAGATAATAGCTAAAGCTAAAGGCACAACTACAGATAAAGTTTTTTCAGCTCTTAATTGATTTTCATAGGTTCCTGTGAATGCATAGTTAATGCCTTTTGGGACTACTAATTCACCAGAATCAATTTTTTGCTGTATTAAGGCTTGTGCATTTTCTACAACACTCACTTCCGCAAAACCATCTAACTTGTCAAATAACACATAGCCTACTAAAAAGGTGTCTTCACTTTTAATAACTTGTGGACCTTGTTCGTAACGAATGGTAGCCAATTCACTTAAGGGAACAGAACTGCCTTTTTCAACAGGGATATAAATTTGTTTTAAATCGTTTGGATTGGCTCGTAACTCTCTTGGATAACGTACGCGTACACCATAACGTTCACGCCCTTCAACGGTTTGGGTTAAAACCATTCCGCCAATAGCAATTTTTAATACATCCTGTACATCTTGTATAGAAATACCATAACGAGCAATTTTCTCTCTATCAATATCGATTAATAAATAGGGTTTGCCGACAATACGATCTGCAAATACAGCCTCTTTTTTAACTCCTTCAGCTTGTTTAAGGATGTTTTCTAATTGAACTCCAAATGCTTCAATTTGTTTCAAGTCTTGACCTTTCACTTTTATTCCCATAGGTGCTCGCATTCCTGTTTGAAGCATCACTAATCTAGTTTCAATAGGTTGTAATTTGGGTGCTGACGTGACACCTGGTAGTTTGGTAACTTTTACGATTTCATTCCAAATATCATCAGGTGATTTAATTTGTGGTCGCCAATTTCTGTAGAACTCGCCATCATTGTCTGGAATGAGCTGTCTATTTGTCACATTGAGCGTAGTCAAAATGTTTATCGCTTTGTTATCGACTGCGCTCGAACTGACAGCTATGTTTTCGTTGTGAACCAATCGTCCATCTTTTAATTCAAATAAATAATCTTCATTAACTTTATAGCGTTGTCGTTCTCCATCTGCATTCAGCATATATTCAGATTTATACTGAATTATATTTTCGTACATTGATAAGGGTGCAGGGTCTAAAGCCGATTCGGTTCTACCTGCTTTACCAACCACAGTTTTAATTTCTGGAATACTGGCTACTGCCATATCCAATTGTTGTAAAACACGTTTATTTTCTTCAACACCAGAGTGAGGCATTGAGGTTGGCATCAATAAGAATGAGCCTTCATTTAAAGAGGGCATAAATTCTTTACCGGTGTTTTTCATAATAAAAAATCCAGCAATTACAATAGCTATAGGCACTGATAAGAATAGCAGCTTATTCTCTAAACACCATCTTAAAATACGAGTGTAATATCTTCTGAATAAAGTAAAAACACTTAATAATCCAAAACAAATAACACTTACAAAAATGAGATTCCAAAAGATACTTTTATCAACACCTAATGGTCTCCAATATTCTGCTAAAAGAAATACAATTGCAGTCACGGAAATGATAATATTGACAAGGTTTTTTGAGAGTGAAAAGTTAAAAGTAAAAAGTGATAAATGAAATTCAGATGTATTATAAATTATACTCAAAATCGACACAACACCAAAACCAATTAAAATGGCTCCTAGCCAATAACCATAAAAAAGACCAAGTATACCAGCAATTATTAAAGCTATATTTATAATAAAACTAAAACTCTTTTTAATGCTTTTTCTTCGAAATAAAAACGCTGCAAAAGGCGGAATTAAAAACAACGCTACAATAATTGAAGCGGTTAAAGCAAAGGTTTTTGTAAAGGCTAAGGGTCTAAATAATTTTCCTTCTGCACCAATCATAGTGAAGACTGGAATAAAACTAATTATAGTTGTCATTACTGCAGTAACTATGGCACCAGACACTTCTGCTGTGGCGTTATAAACTATCGTATTAATTGATAGTTTTTCACTTTTTACTTTTAACTTTTCACTTTCATCTAAATGCCTAATAATATTTTCGGAAAGTATGACGCCTACATCGACCATAGTACCAATAGCTATAGCAATGCCTGAAAGTGCAACAATATTAGCATCTACACCAAATAACTTCATGGCTATAAAAACCATTAACACAGCAACGGGTAACAAGCCTGATATTAATATAGAGGCTCGAAGATTAAACACCATTATGATAATCACGAGAATAGTTATTAGAATCTCTAATGTCAAGGCTTCATTTAGTGTTCCTAAAGTTTCTTGAATCAATTCTGTTCTGTCATAAAAAGGAACTATGGTAACTTGGGAAGTACGTCCATCTGCTAACACTTTTGATGGTAACCCTGCGCTTAACTCGTTTATTTTTTCTTTTACATTATTGATGACTTCCATCGGATTAGCACCATAACGCGCTACTACAACAGCACCAACAACTTCTGCACCTTCTTTATCTAATAATCCTCTACGGGTTGCAGGACCTAATGACACTTTACCTATATCTTTAATTCGTATGGATGTATAATCCTCAGAAGTTACTACTGCATTTTCTATATCTTCAATAGATTTTACATAGCCCAAACCACGTACTAAATATTCTACTTGGTTAATTTCTAATGTTTGCGCTCCAATGTCTTTATTACTTTCTTTTACTGCTTTCACAACATGATGCAATCCAATATTATATTGACGCATCAATTCTGGATTTACATCCACTTGATATTCTTGAACATAACCACCAATAGATGCCACTTCAGACACGCCACTTGAAGATGATAATGCATATTTCACATAGTAATCTTGAATGCTACGTAGCTCGTGTAAATCCCAACCACCAGTAACATTTCCGTTTTCATCACGACCTTCCAATGTATACCAAAAAATTTGACCTAAACCTGTGGCATCGGGGCCCAAAGCAGGATTAACTCCTTCAGGTAATAATCCGCTTGGTAATGAGTTGAGTTTTTCGAGAATGCGACTACGACTCCAATAAAATTCAATGTCTTCTTCAAAAATAACATAGATACTAGAAAACCCAAACATAGAAGAACTCCGAATGGTTTTTACTCCTGGAATTCCCAATAGGGAAGTGGTTAGGGGATAGGTGATTTGATCCTCGATGTCCTGAGGCGAACGACCGTCCCATTTAGTAAATACGATTTGTTGGTTTTCACCAATATCTGGAATGGCATCTACCGCTACAGGATTACTTGGCAAAAACCCAGTATCCCAATTAAAAGGTGAATTTACAGTTCCCCATCCAACAAAAAGGACGAGTAGTAGCACAGCTACGAGTTTGTTTTCTATTAAAAATTTGATACTTTTATTTAGCATGGACGTTGATTATTAAACAGTTAGATATTGGTGTAAAAACACACCGAATACAGAAAATATCCTTATAACATACAATTATAGGATCGCAGCACAGTCTATTGTTTAAAATCAGATTAAATAGGTCTCTCGTCAATCTTGAAAATTTGCCTTATGACTAGTGGGGGTTCGTATGCTTCGTAAGAAGATGCATTATTAGCTAATCCTTCAAATAGGTTACTATATGTATATACAAATGAAGTTATAAATAGGTGTTGATCAAAAGAAATGGTGTCAACTTGTAATTGCAATTCGCTTTGACTATCAACTACTAGTTGCTCATCATTACAGCAGTTCTTTTTAGTAATAGCACAGCCGTCGGTTGAAGGGTTTTGCATTTCCATTCCACACCCTTTTGCTTTATGAAAAATGGCAGTATCTACTAAAGTATCACCACAATAATGCATGTTCAATGTAAACGACATTGTAGAGAATAACACTACAAAAGCCATTGCAAAAGACATTACTCTATGGAATATTTGCTTCATATCTACTTACAAAGTTATAAATTTTATATGTCTTATTTATAATATTGTGTTAATTTATACTTTTTAAACAATAATGATGATTGTATTCGGATACAATACTTAACGGCTACTGGTGGTTGGTTGACCGTTGGAAATACATCGAGCGTTTGTGAGCGGCAATTTTACATAATGGATAATTATCGGATGTAACTTAACGTGTCGCAAATTGACTTTTACATAATTACTCACAGGTTTTTATTTGATAAATCGGTGTCCGTGAGAATCTCCTAAAGTCGATTTCTTTTCTTATCAAGAAAAAAAGATTAATTAAAATTCTACATATCTTAATTTCTTTAACTAATCCACAATTGGCTGTTACATAATTGCTATCGATATAAGTCTAAAGACATTATATCTGCAACTATGTAAAAAATAGCACGAAATTGTGCTATTGGCTAATTGTTATGTAATGTTCTATAATTTATATTATGTAAAATAGATAATTTCAACATCCAATACCCTCTATTCATTATAACTTCATTAATTTTGCATCAGACAATTTAACAAAAATGAAATCACTTACTATATTTAGAATCATCGCCTTTTTAGAAGGCTTATCATACATACTGTTACTCTTTGTGGGTGTGCCTCTAAAATACATTGGTAATGATGTTACGCTTGTGAAAACACTTGGAATGCCACATGGGTTGCTATTCATGGCATATATCGCGTTTGTAATTGTCCTACGATTTGACAATCCATGGATTAAAAAACATTTCATACTAACTGCATTAGCATCCATTATCCCTTTTGGAACATTCGTTGTCGAGTATAAACTTAGAAAAACAGTCTAAATATGAATCATCCAGTCCTAAAAATAAATATACAAGTAAATGTTTAAATGGATGAAACATGTGACCGTTAAACAATAATAATAACATTCATGAAACACATTATAGAACTAATAGTTGAGCTACTAACTTCTTGGGGGTTACCTTCAAACGTTGCTACAAATCTAAGTATAACAATCTTATTTATGGGACTTATAGTGCTCATCTCTATTATAGATATTATCCTAAAGAAAATTATTCGCGCCACCTTCACTAAAATTGCCAACAAATCTAAAACGGATTTTGACGATATCATGTTGGAGAATAGAGTTCCGAGTAGTATTGCTCAAATTGTACCTTTTATATTGACATATAAACTCATTCCAAGTTTGTTTTATGATTTCGAAAGACTGCAAGATTTTAGTGAAAAAACAATTTTAGTTGTTGGGATTGGCCTTACTATTTGGGGTTTAAGAAATATTCTTAACTCCCTAAAAATATATTTCAAAACACTTAATTTCCTTAAAGACAAACCTGTAGATAGTTATATTCAAGTCTTTATGATTTTTGTATGGCTCACTGGTGTGTTTGCTACGGTTGCTATTGTTTCTGGGATCTCATTTTTAGAATTCATTGCAGGTTTAGGTACTATTTCCGCTATTATTATTTTGGTCTTTAGAGATACAATTCTTGGGTTTGTAGCCAGTATTCAGGTATCTATTAACGACATGGTTCGTATTGGCGATTGGATTTCATTTGAAAAATTTGGAGCCGATGGAGATGTAATTGAAATTAACTTAGCTACCGTTAAAGTTCAAAATTTTGACAATACCATCACCACTATTCCTACCTATGCCCTCATTTCCGATTCTTTTAAAAACTGGAGAGGTATGGACGAATCTAAAGGAAGACGTATCAAGCGCTCTTTAAATATTCGTATGGAGAGTGTTAAAAATTTGACTCAAGCCGATATTCTTAAGATATCTAAAATTCAACTCATTTCGGAGTATATTTTAAATCGTTCAGAAGATATCAATTCTCATAACGACACACATGCTATTGATAAATCACTTTTAATCAACGGAAGAAACCTAACCAATATTGGAGTTTTTAGAAAGTATATGGAAACATTCATCGAACAGCATTCGGCGATCAATAAAGACATGATGATTATGGTACGTCAATTGCAACCTTCAGCTCAAGGGTTGCCAATTGAAATCTATGCGTTTAGTAGTGATAAACGTTGGACAAATTACGAATATATCATTGCTGATATCTTTGATCACATGATTGCATCCGTCAATGATTTTGATTTAAAAATTTCTGAAACGACTGTATTTCCCCCTAAAAAATAAGCAATGAGTTTAAGAGATTCGAGTTTAAAATCCCTACGTCCCGATGTCATAACTGGAACCGTCAAATCAGAAATGTCTACCGAAGAATATTTTCAAAATTCCGTTTTACGACCAATTATAAAGTTTCAAAATGATATGATAATTGCCGTTTTTTTGAATTTCTCAAACAAATACAAAAATGTATTTTTTGATTTGTCTGCCGAGAAAAAAATAACCTACATAGAAAACGCCATTGCAAAAGATAGCACGTTCAGAAATAACCTTAAAGACATGATCATTGGACTGTTTACGGTTCAAGAATACAATCAATATACCAACAATGCATCTGCCTTAAATAAGCGTATAGTGACAATTATCAAAGAACGCCTTATCAGTCATATTCAGTTGCTCTCAAAAATGGGACCTACAGCGTAGATTCTCCATTCAGATTGGTGGTCAATACAGAACTCATATAGTCAAAATAAGGGCGAATGACTTTAAAATTTTCGATCACTTCTATATCAAAATCCTTTGAAAGCACTTCTTTGTCAGAGTACTTTTTGGTGAAAATAAATTGTTTTCTACGGATCAAATCAATGTTTGGATCCAACTTATCAAACCCTCTTGGAGCAGACTTTAGTGTATCTCCTTGCAATACTCCCCAAACGCTTTTAAATTTTGGTTCATTCATCAATTCACGTATGTCTTCAGAATCTGTTTCAAATTCTTTTCGAATTCTAAAAAGATCTTCTTTATTCGGATCCCAAAACCCCGTGGCAATAAAACTCTCGTTTTGCGGCGCCAGATGTAAATAATACCCCCCTCTTAGTTCTGGTTTACTGCGATGAAAATTACCTCCAAAATGAGTTTTATACGGTAATTTATTTTTCGAAAAACGTACATCCCTGTAGATGCGAAAAACTTTAAAGGAATCAATAGAATCTAACGTGTTCAGCTGTTCAAATAAGTGTGCATAAAACTGCTTCACTGCCAATTCAACTTCTTTAAATGTCGCTTTATTCTCGTGAAACCAGTCGCGGTTATTATTCTTTTGAAGTTTTTTTAAGAAACCAAATACGTCTTTAGATATCATATCTTAATTTTAAAATTCAACCTTATGTAAAATCAACCCAGAAGCCGGCGCAATATAATCCATCACCTCTTGACTCTCTGATTTCAAACTGTTTTTTATATACTCCAAATCAATCTCTCCACGTCCTAATTTTATCAAAGACCCCATCATCAAACGTATTTGATGACGTCCAAACCCCTTTCCGATAACTCTTAAGACATAACTTTTCTCTGGGAAAAAATTCGCGGTATATAAGGTGTTTTCTATAAGTTCACAACAGATCAGTTCTCGGTCATAAATCCCTTCATTTGTTGGTTTATAGCAGTACGTCTTGTAATTGTTTTGACCTTCAAAGAGTTGTGCTCCTTGCTTCATTAAGTCGATATCCATCGGCTCTAAAATGGTGGTCATAATCGGTGCCGCAAACGGATGAAATTTACCCCCCTGAGCAAAGACATAATGGTATTCTTTTAATTTTGAATCCTGAATGATGTTAAATTTTGCATCTACTTCTTTGATACTTAAAGCACGAATGTCTTGCGGAAGATTTTGATTGAATAATTCTAAAAACGCACTTACATTTTCTAAAGGTTGCTCATCTAAAAACAATTCAAAGGCAGCTTCACTAGCAGACACCATGGCGTCGGTCCGCCCCGCCCCTAGCGTTTTAAACTTCTGCTCCCCCAATATGAACTTCAACGTGCGATCGATCATCAGATGCACTGTTTTGGTATTTGGCTGTTTTTGCCACCCATGAAAACGGTACCCTAAAAACTGAACCTTCACTAAATAAAAATAACGTTTTTGTAACATCTTTACAAGGTCGGAATTTTAAAAAGAGTTACAAAATTAATGTCTGGATTTTAGAACGTCTATCACTGCATTGAGCTTAAATCCTTTTGCTTGTAATAAAATTAAGTAATGAAATAACAAATCTGCACTCTCATTTAAAAACAAATCATCGTTATCATCTTTCGCTTCAATCACAACTTCAACCGCCTCCTCGCCTACTTTTTGAGCAATTTTATTGAGCCCTTTTTCAAATAATTCGGAAACATAAGACGTGTCAGAAGACGCATTTTCTTTGCGGTCTGTAATAATGGTTTCTAACTCTGATAAAAACCCAAAAGATTCGGAGTTTGATTCGCCCCAACATGTATCCGTTCCTTTGTGACAGGTTGGGCCTTGTGGAGTTGCTTGGATCAATAAAGTGTCCTTATCACAATCATTTTTTAAACTTTTTAATCTTAAAAAATGACCACTCTCCTCTCCTTTTGTCCACAGGCGTTGTTTACTGCGACTAAAAAAAGTCACCTTATTTGTTTCCAACGTTTTAGAAACTGCTTCGACATTCATATAGCCTAGCATTAAAACGGTTTTGGTTGTCGCGTCTTGAATAATTGCAGGAACTAATCCTTCACTGTTATACTTGATGTCCATTAGAGTCGTATATTTATTTGTTTTGATTGTAATTCTTGTTTTAAATCTTTTATTTCAATTTCACCAAAGTGAAATACACTAGCTGCCAAAGCGGCATCTGCTTTGCCGTCTTTAAATACATCCACAAAATGCTGCATCGTTCCAGCACCTCCAGAAGCAATAATAGGAATATTGACCGTTTCTGACAATTGTGCCAAGGCTTCATTCGCAAAGCCCGTTTTGACACCGTCATTATTCATAGAGGTAAATAGGATTTCCCCTGCACCACGCGTTTCCACTTCTTTGGCCCATTCAAATAAATCTAATTCTGTTGGAATGGTACCTCCTGCCAAATGAACTAGCCATTTACCATCCACTTCTTTGGCATCAATAGCGACAACAATACACTGGTTTCCGAAAGCTTTTGAAAGTTCATTAATAAGCTTTGGTCGCTTGATCGCAGCTGAATTAACACCCACTTTATCGGCTCCAGATTTTAAGAGTATTTCGACCCCTTCTTTGGTACTCACACCTCCACCAACCGTAAAAGGAATATCAATTTGTTCCGCAACGCTCCGAACCATATCAATGGTCGTTGAACGGGATTCTAAAGTCGCCGTTATATCTAAAAACACAAGTTCATCCGCACCATTTTCTGCATATTGTTTTGCCAGTGCTACCGGATCGCCAGCATCTCTAAGGTTTAAAAAATTAATCCCTTTGACCGTTCGCCCGTTTTTAATGTCTAAGCATGGAATGATTCGTTTTGCTAACATATTTATGGGCGGTTTAACTGATAGGTTTCTAATTGTTTTAAACTGATATTTCCTTCGTAAATGGCTTTTCCAATAATAACTCCTTCACACCCTATTTCTGCTAATTTAGGTAACTCATCAAAAGTAGAAATACCTCCAGAAGCAATTAACTTTACGGGATTGATGGTTTTCAAAATTGTTTCATATAAATCAAACGAAGGTCCTTGAAGCATACCGTCTTTGGCGATGTCTGTACAGATCACATAGGAGATGCCTTTTGCCACATAGTCTTTTATAAAGCTGAGGACTTCTTTATCACTTTCCTCCTGCCAACCTTGAATTGCTATTTTTTGATCGAGGCAATCGGCTCCTAAAATAATTTTATCAGCACCATAAATTTCTAACCAGTTTAAAAATTGTGAAGGATTTTTAACAGCAATACTGCCTCCAGTCACTTGATTTGCTCCAGATTCAAAAGCAATTTTTAAATCATCGTCGGATTTTAAACCACCACCAAAATCAACTTTTAAATTCGTTTTAGTTGTTATCGATTCTAATATGTTATGATTAATGATATGATGCGCTTTGGCACCATCTAAATCCACCACATGTAGATGTTCGATGCCGACGTCTTCAAACATTTTTGCAACCTCTAAAGGATTTTCATTATAGACTTTTTTAGTGCTATAATCGCCTTTGGTTAATCGGACACATTGACCATTTATAATGTCTATTGCAGGTATAATTCGCATGTTATAAGTTTAAAAAGTTTTGTAATAATTGAGCCCCATCTTTACTGCTTTTTTCAGGGTGAAATTGAACCCCATAAAAATTATCAGATTGCAAGGCCGCTGAAAATTTATGTTCATACGTTGAACTCGCGATAGTTTGCGGTCCAAGATCAGCATAATAACTATGAACAGAATACATATAGCTGTTTTCAGGAATGTCTGTGAGTAAACCCGACTGCAGGTTTTGAATCGTATTCCATCCCATATGTGGAACTTTAACTGCGTTTGAAAACTGTTTGACATCCACATCAAAAATCCCGAGTCCTTTGGTATCTCCTTCTTCGGAATGATTGCATAACAATTGCATTCCCAAACAAATTCCCAGCACCTCTTGTTTGAGGTTCGGAATTAAGAGATCTAATTTTGATTTCTTCAACATTTGCATCGCCTGACTGGCTTCGCCAACGCCAGGAAAAATGACCTTATCAGCACTTAGGATTTCCTCTACAGAATTCGATAGCTTGGTATTAACACCCAAACGTTGAAACGCAAATTGAATGCTCTGAATATTCCCGGCTCCGTAATCGATTATTATGACATTCATTTATTCTAAAGTTCCTTTGGTTGATGGTAAAATCATTTTATTTACATCGCGTTTGACCGCCATTTTAATTGCTTTAGCAAAGGCCTTAAAGATGGCTTCGATTTTGTGATGTTCGTTACTCCCGTCAGCTTTGATGTTTAAATTACATTTAGCTCCGTCCGTAAAGGATTTAAAGAAGTGCATAAACATTTCTGTTGGCATTTTACCGACGTATTCACGTTTAAAATCGGCTTCCCAAACGAGCCAGTTTCTACCTCCAAAATCAATGGCAACTTGTGCCAAACAATCGTCCATTGGCAAGCAAAAACCATAGCGTTCAATACCTAATTTTGAACCTAAGGCGGTATGAAATAAATTACCTAAAGCAATCGCTGTGTCTTCGATAGTATGGTGTTCGTCAACTTCTAAATCGCCTTTCACTTTAATATCTAAATCCATTTGACCGTGACGCGCAATTTGATCCAACATGTGATCAAAAAAAGCAATTCCAGTGTCAATCTGACTTTGTCCCGTCCCGTCTAAATTTAAAGTTATGGCAATCTTGGTTTCATTGGTATTTCTGACAATGGACTCCACACGTTGTTTTGTTTTTAGAAACTCATAAATGGCCTCCCAACGGTTGGTTTCTAAGGCGATAAATGGCATTAAATCTTCTTGTTTGACGGAGATTTCATTTTCACCTAAATGTGTTTCGTCATTGATGAAAATGCCTTTACATCCTAAGTTTTTAGCGAGTTCTACATCAGTTAAACGATCGCCAATCACAAAAGAATTTTCTAAATCGTAAGCTTCCGAAAAGTATTCCGTTAACAAACCTGTTTGAGGTTTTCGAGTCGGTGCATTGTCTTTAGCAAAAGTGCGGTCGATGAATTGTTTTTCAAAAATAACTCCCTCATTCTTAAACGTTTCGAGAATAAAATTATGAACCGGCCAAAATGTATTATCTGGATATGCATCCGTTCCCAAACCGTCTTGATTCGTAATCATCACAATTTCGAAATCTAACTCTTGACAAATCTTTTTTAAATTAGAAAACACATCAGGATAAAATTCTAATTTCTCAAATGAATCAATTTGTTCATCAGCTGGTTCTCGGATAATGGTTCCATCGCGATCTATAAATAATACAGGTTTCATTTTAGGGTGTTTAATAGTGTTAATAATTGGGTGTTTTCAGAGGGTGTTCCAACCGTTATTCTAAGGCAATTTTCACAATGTAATTGTGAACTTCGGTTTCTGACAACGATCCCATTTTTTATAAGTTGATCGTATCGTTTGTTGGCATCATCTACTTTTATTAAGATGAAATTAGCTTCTGAAGGATATGTTTTTTTGATAAAAGGATACGATTCTAGGGCTTTCATTAAGCGCCTGCGTTCAATTAAAATAGTCGAAATTTGGTTGGAAACTAGGTCTTTATTTTCAAGCGCTTTTCTTGCCGCATCTTGCGTAAGTGTATTAATATTGTAAGGCGGTTTTATCTTATTTAATACAGCAATAATTTCTTTAGAAGCATAACAAATCCCCAATCGAATGCCTGCTAAACCATAAGCTTTAGACAGTGTTTGCGTCACAATTAAATTTGGATACTTGTTTAGAGCCTCTGTCCAACTAAGAGCCTTAGTAAAATCTACATAAGCTTCGTCGATTACGACCAAGCCCTTAAAACCGTTTAAAAGGCACTCTATAGCCTTGCGCTCCATCGTGTTTCCCGACGGGTTGTTAGGCGAACATATGAATAATAACTTAGTTTCTGGTTTTATAGCTGCTAAGATCGCATCGACTTCTAATTCAAAATCTGATGATAAGGGCACTTGTATATTTTCAATGGCATTCAAATTTGCCAATACCTCGTACATTCCATAAGTCGGCGGTACTGTTAGAATACTGTCTTGATTGGGTTCACAAAAGGCTCTGAAAATTAAATCCAAGACTTCATCGCTACCATTCCCCAAAAGTATTTGATCTGTAGCCACCTCTTTTTGTTTTGAAATGAGAGTCTTCAAAGCCGTTTGCTGCGGATCTGGATACCGATTTAAAAAGGTGTCAAAAGGATTTTCATTGGCATCCAAAAACACCATATTCGTTTGTAAATCCTTATATTCATCGCGTGCAGACGAATAGGGTTTCATCTGTTGTATATTCTTTCGAACTAATTTATTTAGATTCATCTTCTATAGATTTTAATCGAATCGTTACCGCATTTTTGTGCGCCATCAACCCTTCAGCTTCTGCCATGAGTTCAATGGTATTTCCTATGATTACTAAGCCTTCTTTGGTAATTTCTTGAAAGGTGATGTTTTTCAAAAAACTATCTAAATTCACTCCAGAGTATGCTTTCGCATAGCCATTAGTTGGCAGGGTATGGTTGGTTCCTGAAGCGTAATCGCCCGCACTTTCTGGGGTATATTCTCCTATAAATACAGAACCTGCATTGATCACATTCTCCACAAAAAATGAATTGTTTTCAGTACAAATGATATAGTGTTCAGGACCATAATAATTGATCAAATCAACGGCTTCTTGATCGGAGGCAACTAAAATTAACTTCTTATTTTCAAGGGCTTTTTCAATAATTGATTTGCGATCTAAACGTTGTGTTTGAATGTGTATTTGATCCGCCGTTTCTAAAAGTAGTTTTTCATCTGTTGATACCAAAACAACTTGACTGTCAATACCATGTTCAGCTTGACTTAATAAATCTGAAGCAATAAAAACGGGGTTGGCATTTTTATCCGCCACAATCAAAAGTTCACTAGGCCCAGCTGGCATATCGATTGCCACACCAAACTTAGTGGCTAATTGCTTTGCGACGGTTACGTATTGATTTCCGGGGCCAAATATCTTAGAGACTTTAGGAATGCCTGCCGTTCCAAACGTCAATCCAGCAATGGCTTGTATCCCTCCTACTTTAAGGATTGTTGTAATCCCACACAAAGCTGCTGTATAGAGAATTTCATTGGCAATCAATCCTTCTACATTTGGAGGCGTACATAAAACAATGTTTTCACAACCTGCAATGGTCGCCGGTACGGCAAGCATCAACACGGTTGAAAACAAGGGTGCTGTCCCTCCTGGAATGTAAAGACCTATGGTTTCAATTGGGCGTTTTTCTTGCCAACAACGAACACCAGGCTGTGTTTCTACATCAACTTTTGCTGTTATTTGGGCGTTGTGAAACACCTCAATATTTGATTTTGCTTGTTGAATGGCTTTCTTTAGTGCTTGTGGAACTGCTTCAGATGCCCTATCAATTTCTTCTTGAGTTACTAAAAGAGTCGGTAATTCTACCTTGTCAAATTGTTTTGTATACTTTGCAATAGCGGCATCGCCTTCTTGTTTAACTGCTAAAAACACTTCATCAACAATAGTTTCAATGGCCTCAACAGATTGTGTGGGACGTTGCAATATCATTTCCCAAGTAGATCGGGCAGGATATTTTATAAGAGACCTCATTAGAGTACCATTTTTTCGATTGGACATATAAGGATGCCTTGAGCTCCTAAGGCTTTTAAATCGTCTATGATATCCCAAAATTGATATTTATCAATCACACTGTGGACGGAGCTCCATCCCGATTCTGCTAATGGAAGTACGGTTGGACTTTTCATTCCTGGCAAGAGGTTGATAATGGCCTCTAAACTGTCATTAGGTGCGTTGAGCAATACATACTTAGACGATTGTCCTTTAAGGACTGCTTCGATGCGAAATTTAATTTTATCTAAAACGGCTTTTTGAGGCGCTAAAATTGTTGGAGATACTGCCAAAACCGCTTCCGATTTTAAAATCAAATCCTTCTCAACTAAATTGTTTTTAAACAAGGTTCCTCCTGTAGAAACAATATCAACGATGGCTTCTGCCAATCCGATATTAGGTGCAATTTCGACAGATCCATTAATGACATGGATACTCGCTTTGATATTGTTTTTTTCTAAAAAGGAATTGACCGTATTTGGATATGAGGTTGCGATTTGTTTGCCGTTCAAATCTTTAAGAGAGTTGTATTTCATAGACTTTGGAACGGCAATAGAAACCCTGCATTTTGAAAACCCAAGTTTCGAAATATACTCTATGGAATTTCCTTTTTCTACAAGAACATTGTTTCCTATAATAGCGGCATCCACAACTCCATCTTTTAAGTACTGTGGGATGTCGCCATTTCGAAGGTAAAAGACTTCTACAGGGAAATTAGTAGCCGTGGCTTTTAGCTGATCCTTTCCATTATCGATGGAGATTCCAATATCTTTCAAAAGTTTCATAGAATCGTCTTTGAGACGCCCCGACTTTTGTACTGCAATTTTTAAAGTATTCATTCTTAATTTGATTTAGTATAAAAAAAGACCCGTTTGATTGCTCAAACGGGTCCGTATATAGTTTAAATATTTATCCTACACATTGTTACCTCGCTTGATAGCTAGAAGATAGATGGTGATGGATAAAAAATAATGTTGTCATTGTTTTAATGTAAAAAATAATAATGCTAATATTCAAAAAATAAAAAGTGTAAACCTAACTTATTTTTAAGAATTATTAATTTCATAAAATAGCGCGTATAAAACTCACTATTTTTTTAAAAATTATTGGTTCCCTAAAATAATTGGCAATCCAGTTTTTCCAGAGCCAATGACAATTACTTTACTATTAGGAGATTCAGACAACTTTACAGTGGCTTCAATTCCTTTATCTTGAAGGATACGATCGTTTAGAGATGCACTTAAAATTTTGTTAGCATCCGCTTTACCTTGAGCTTCAATACGCACTTTTTGAGCTTCTTTATCTGCAGTCACTAATCTAAATTCATATTCTAAAGATTCTTGTTCTTGCTTTAATTTACTCTCAATCGCATTTTTGATGGTATTTGGAAGTTTTACATCTTCTACTAAAACACGCTTTACATTTAAAAACTGACCATCTAATAGAGTGACTACTTCGTCAAGAATTTCTTGTTCGATCACATCACGCTTACTAGAATATAATTGTTCAGGTGTATAACGACCCACAACGCTTCTCGCCGCTGCATTTACCGCAGGGTTTAAAAGTTCATTGACATAATCTTCCCCTTTAGTCTTTATAAGACTTCCAAGATTTTCAAATTCTGGTTCATACCAAATTGTTCCATTGACTTTAACTTCCAAGCCGTTTACTGAAAGGACATTCATTTCATCAGAAATAGATTGCTGTCTTACTTTGTGTATAAGCATACTATTCCATGGTGCCACTATTTGAAAGCCTTCACCATATGTTTTGTCTGTATTAATTCCTTCTCCGAAACGTTCAAATAAGACACCGCCTTCTCCAGGTCCGATGGTCACAGCAGTTTTAGATATTAAAAGAATAATGGCACCAATTATTAAAATAACTGGTAAGCCAATTTTAGGGAAATTTTGCATTTTTTTTGTTTTAAATTATTAAATAAGTCCGTTGTATTTTCTAATTAACCATTCGATTGCTAAACTTGATAAAAGTAATAACAACCCGAATTTTATATCGATCAAAGGTACTGTTTTTTTAGTGAATTTCTGGATACTTGAAAAGCGATTGTCAAAAATTAACTTAGTCATTAATTCGTCGATTTGAGTATCAAAATATGCGGTTCCATCCGTGTTAGCTGCGAGTTGTTCGATTTTCTGAACATTGGCGTTTATGAATTGTTGTTCGATATTAAAATCTAAAATTTCGATATTCCCAAACGAACGATGTGTACCGCCGTCAGCATTCACTTCAAAAGAATAATTAGCTGGCTCTAAAGTGCTTAAATTCAAAACGTAACTGTTTTGAATCGCCAACATTTGATACTCAAATTGTTGTCCTGTAACTTTGTTTTTCAGTTTAATAATTAACGCTGCATTGGGATTTGGCTCGTAATTTTTATTAAAAAATTGAGCTGAGATTTCTAAGGGTTGACTCCCATCATAAATAGATTCATAGCTGACAAGCAGTCGCGTGTTTTGATTTTTGATGTTTAAATACTGAATCAATTTCGCTATAAACGAATCAAATGTTTTGAAATTTTGATCCTCTCGGAAGGAATGCTTGCGCCATTTCCAAAGGTTTTCAGCTAAGAGTATAGCCGTTCTTTGGGAGTTGTTTTCGTAAGTGAACCACAAGGGTTCTTGTATTTTTGCGCCATGAATCGATTTGAATACCAGGGTTTCGTGAGGGACCTTAAGATCGATGGTTCCAAATTCAGTAGTTAAGGGTGGATAGGCATTAAAATTAAAATCCACAACAGAAAAATCATTAAATTTTGGATTGATCAATCCTTGGTAATTTTCAGTCTGCCCCGTAATTTCTTGCTTAAAATTAGATTGAATAGAATTTAAAAACGCCCATTGTGTTTGACTCCCTCCAATGATAAAGGTGTTTAATTTTCTTTTTTCAACAAGGTCAAAAACGGCTTTAAAACTTTGATTTGGTTGGTATAAAATTGCAAGGTCATAGGTGTCATTGGTTGCTAAATACTCTGTTGGCGAACAGATTTTTACCAGTCGTTGTTTGTTGGTTTCAATCGCAGCTTTTAAAGCTCCTAAATCGGGGTGTGATAAAGATGTTACTAACGCAATATTTGTGTACTCATCAATCGTTTCTATAGCAAAGGATTTTTGATTGTTAAACGTATTTTTCTCGTTTTCAATAGGTATTAAAATGACTTTATACTGCTGTAATCCTACCTTAGTAGACGTGAGTTTAGGTGTTAAAATTATAGAATTTTGTGCTGCTGAAAATCGAAGCTGTTCTCTATGAATAATTTGACCGCGGGATTGAATCCTTAATTCCGACTGTATGGCCCTTTTTCCAGTGTAAGAAGCGATGATTTCAACAGGGAAATTATTATTTAAATAGGTGTATTTATTGACGTTAATTTGTTGAATTTTCAAATCCGTATGGTAAATACTATCTCCTAGTATAAGCGGGAAAATGACTTGATCAAACTGTTTAGAAGCAAATTCATAATCGTTGCCAATAGTTTGATTTCCATCAGAAATTAAAACAACGGGCGCTAATTGGGAATCATAAAGAGCTTCAATGTCTTGAAGGCTCTTTGTAATGTTTGTTTGCGTATCCTCAAAAGTGAGTTTAGGGTATTGATTGATTTGCGTTCCAAAGGGGTACACTTTAACATCATATTTAGAGGCGATCTCTGAATTATCTAAAAGAATTTGGACGGCTTCATAAGCAATAATATCTTTATTTAAATACTTGATAGATTGAGAGTTATCAATCATAATCGCAAGTACAGGTTTAGTAACTTTACTTTCTTTGTTTTCAAACTTTGGATTGATAATAAGGAGGAGAAGAAAAAATATCGAAATGAACCTCACACCTGCTAAACTCCAATGAAGTCGCGTTCGTTTGGCTTTATACACATACTGAAAAAGCGCTATCAATAGCGCTAGAATTCCAGATCCAATAATGTATAAAATTGTTTGTGTGGACATAATTAAATGAGCTGCGAGCAGCTCTTATATAAGGTATTAAGTAAGCATTCCACCATCGACGTTGATCGTTTGCCCAGTGATGTAACTTGACAAGTCACTAGCAAGAAACACACAAGCATTGGCAATATCTTCGGGAGAACCACCTCGTTTTAATGGAATTCCAGCACGCCATCCTGCTACCGTAGCTTCGTCTAATTTAGCCGTCATTTCAGTTTCAATGAATCCTGGTGCAATCACATTACTTCTAATGTTTCTTGAACCAAGTTCTAAGGCCACCGATTTTGAAAAGCCTATAATACCTGCTTTGGAAGCTGCATAATTGGTTTGTCCCGCATTTCCCTTGACTCCTACTACGGAACTCATATTGATAATGGAGCCTTTGCGTTGCTTTAACATCGTACGCTGCACGGCTTTGGTCATGTTAAAAACAGACTTTAGGTTGACTTCAATAACTTTATCAAAATCATCTTCACCCATGCGCATGAGTAAATTGTCTTTTGTTATTCCAGCGTTGTTTATGAGAATGTCAATCCCTCCAAAATCAGCGAGGACGTCTTCTGCTAGTTGTTGGGCATCATTAAAATTAGCAGCATTGCTTTGGTATCCTTTTATGGTAGTTCCAAAAGCCTGCAGTTCTGTTTCTAAAGCCTTGGCAGCTTCTACAGACGCACTGTATGTAAACGCTACATTAGCGCCATGCTGAGCAAAAACGGTTGCAATTCCTTTTCCAATACCACGACTTGCACCTGTGATGATGGCTGTTTTTCCTTCTAATAGTTTCATAAATTTCCTTCTAATAGTTTATCAATAATATCTATAAATATTATTGATATCAAAGATAGTAAAATGCATTCAAATAAAATTCCTTTAAAAATATTTTGTGAATACGGTTTATAGAAATTATGATTTTTTTTTAAGATATATGTCAATTTACTGAAAACATTACTTGAAACAATAAATTATACGTCTTATAATCTGTAATTTGAAAGCCATACATTGTTAATTACAATTATAATTTTGTTTATTTGTTTCGTGAATAATTTAAACGAAACTATGAAAACATTACATCTTATTAAATTCATCTTTCTTGGATTTTTAATATCAAGCTGCTCTGACAGTAACGAACCTACAGGTTCTGGGCCTAGCAATGAGCCTGTGACCTCTATTACCCTATCAACTGCTTTTAATCAAGTAAATATTGGGGCTGCTGTGACTTTTACTGTTCAAAGTGATGTGAATACAGACGTCACAAGTGTATCTTCTTTTGAACTCGATGGCACCACAGTTTCTAATCCTATTACATTCAATGAATTAGGGAATTTTACAGTCGTTGCTAAATATGAAGGTTTAACTTCAAATACTCTCACAATTACAGTTGAAAATTCTGGAGCGCCTACGGTGTTTACAAAGAAAGCACTTTTAGAAGATTTCACTGGCACATGGTGTCCGCAATGTCCACCTGCAGGAGCAGCAATTGCGAATGCTATGAGCGGAAATTCAAATATATTCGGGGTTGGTTATCATGGTGGTAGAAGTTATGAGCCTATGATCATTTCAGAAACCGCATACTGGTCAGGTTATTACAACATTACTGGTTATCCAACGGTTTACGTAAACGGTCCCGATACGCGATGGAATTACAACAGTATGGCACAAGTAAATGCCCACTTGGCGGAGACTGCAACTGTAGGTTTAGCTTTGGAAACTGCTATTGTTGGCGGTAAACTGGACTTAGAAGTAAAAGTTGGGTTCAATACAACTCCTAATGAAGAAGTGAAGTTAATGGTCTATTTAGTAGAAGATAATGTTACATCTTCAACTCCACAAGCAGGTTCTTCTCAAGGAGTTAACTATGTGCATAGAGATGTTTTAAGAGAAGTTTACACAGATCAACTAGGAGATGTTATTGAAGCTTCTAGTGCCATTTCTGGAGGAGTTTTTACACGAACCTTTACAGGTCTTGACTTGCCATCTAATGTAGATGATATCTCTAATTTAAAAGTAATCGCATTTGTTAGAAATACATATAACAAAACCTTTATTGATTATTTCAATACAACGCATACGGATTCTCCGCACTATGATATTTACAACGTGCAAGAAGTACATGTTGGTGAAACAAAAGCTTTTGATTAAGTTGATTGCTTAAAAAAAAAATTAAAGTTTAAAAGCCACTCCTAGAGTGGCTTTTTTTATTTAATAGAGTGGGCTTAATTAGTTAAGTTTAACTATAGCTTATAAAGTATAAACTACCTTTAAAGTTATTAGCATAGCACCAAAAGAAAGAATTTATGTTTCAGCGAAAACTATAGATAGAAATGTAGGTACCAAAAAAAAGCCTCCTAATTTTAATTAGGAGGCTAAATATTATATAAAAAGATGTCTTTTAAGCGAGTACTTCCGCTACTTTCTTCCCTATTTCAGCAGGCGATTCTACTACGTGAATGCCGCATTCTCTCATGATTTGTTTTTTAGCTTGGGCAGTATCATCACTTCCACCAACAATGGCTCCAGCATGTCCCATTGTACGTCCGGCAGGTGCTGTTTCACCAGCAATAAATCCAACCACTGGTTTTTTACTACCACTATTCTTATACCATTTAGCAGCATCTCCTTCAAGTTGGCCACCAATTTCTCCAATCATTACCACACATTCGGTCTCTGAATCATTAATAAGCATTTCTAAAGCCTCTTTAGTTGTCGTCCCAATAATTGGGTCACCACCAATTCCAATTGCTGTTGTGATCCCTAAACCTTGTTTTACCACTTGATCTGCTGCTTCGTATGTCAAAGTACCTGACTTAGACACAACACCTACAGTTCCTTTTTTGAAAACAAATCCAGGCATGATGCCTACTTTTGCTTCCCCAGGCGTAATCACTCCAGGGCAATTAGGACCTATCAAACGGCAGTCTTTTCCGCTAATATAGTTAGAAGCTTTGATCATATCAGCTACAGGAATTCCTTCTGTAATTGTAATGATTACTTTTATTCCAGCATCGGCTGCTTCCATAATAGCATCAGCTGCGAATGCAGGCGGTACAAAAATGATGGTTGTGTCTGCTCCTACTTGGTCAACCGCTTCTTTAACGGTATTAAATACAGGCTTTTCTAAGTGCGTTTGTCCGCCTTTCCCGGGCGTTACACCTCCAACAACATTTGTGCCGTAGTCAATCATTTGAGAGGCGTGAAAGGTCCCTTCACTTCCTGTAAATCCTTGAACTATTATTTTTGAATCTTTATTTACTAAAACACTCATGTGGTTTTGATTTTATTAGTTTTTTTAACTGCTGCAAATGTAATTTTTTGAATGGTAATTTTAAAGTTTTAAACATTTAAAATTCCATCAATTATTCTTTTCTTTTAATCCTTTAATAATTTCTGGTAATTTACGAAGTAATGCCAATTCTTTTAGTTTGGTTCGCGATTCTTCTACAGGGGTTCCAAAGTATGTTTTACCACCTTTAATAGATTTTGTAACGCCTGTTTGCCCTAAAATAACGGCTTTAGCACCAATTGTAATTCCGCTATTGGTACCTACTTGTCCCCAAATAGTCACTTCATCTTCTACAACACAACAACCAGCTATGCCAGTTTGAGATGCAATAAGACATTTTTTCCCGATGAGTGTGTCATGCCCAACTTGAATTAAATTATCTAGTTTAGAGCCTGCTCCAATGGTGGTATCTCCAGTCACTCCGCGATCTATCGTGCAAGAGGCCCCAATATGTACGTCATTTTCTATAACAACACGACCACAAGATTGTAATTGGTCGTAGCCCTCTGGACGTTTCTTATAATAAAAGGCATTCCCACCTAAAACAGTTCCGGATTGAATTACAACATTGTCACCAATAATGCTGTCATCAAAAATACTCACATTGGCATGGATCAATGAATTTTGTCCAATGACCACATTGTTCCCAATGAAACAATTGGGTTGAATGATGGTTCCATCGCCTATTATAGCGGAGTCAGAGATTGCTTTATGAGACGCTTGAAAGGGTTTGAAATGAGTGGTGAGTTTATTAAAATCTCTAAAAGGATCGTCAGAAATCAGAAGGGCTTTTCCTTCAGGACACTCCACTTTTTTATTGATAAGTACTACGGTTGCTTTAGAAGCAAGGGCTTTATCGTAATATTTAGGATGGTCCACGAAAACAATATCACCCGCAGATACAACGTGAATTTCATTCATGCCCAATACTTCGAAATTTGAGTCTCCTACATACTCACAATCAATCAGCGATGCAATTTGTTTTAAGGACTGTGGCTGAATAAATTTCATGTGCTTACATTTTTTTTTAAGATCGCATGTGCCTGCCTTCGGCAGGTACATGCCTATCAATCAATCCATTGGGGTGATGATTAATACTTCAAACATGCTCGTTTTATACTATTCTTTGATGCGTTCTTTGTAGGATCCTTTGGCGGTTTCCACTTTGATTTTGTCACCTTCATTAATAAACAAAGGAACCATCACGGTTGCACCAGTTTCAACTGTTGCAGGTTTTGTAGCATTTGTTGCCGTGTTGCCTTTAATTCCTGGCTCTGTTGCAGTAACTTCAAGAATAACACTGGCTGGTAAATCTACAGAAAGTGGTGAGCTGTCCTCTGTATTTATGAGTACCGTTACAACTTCGCCTTCTTTCATTAAATCAGGACTGTCTAAAACAGTTTTTTGAAGTTCAATTTGAGAATAATCGGCAGTATTCATGAAGTGAAAGGTTTCACCATCATTATATAAAAATTGAAATTTATGGGTTTCCACTCTTACTTCCTCAATTTTGTGTCCTGCTGAAAATGTGTTGTCAATTACTTTTCCGTTGGTGACACTCTTCATTTTTGTTCTTACAAACGCCGGGCCTTTTCCAGGTTTCACGTGTAAAAACTCAATCACTTTAAAAATATCGTGGTTGTATTTTATACATAAACCATTTCTAATATCTGATGTACTTGCCATATATGTGTTTAATTAGATTTAAAATATCCTTTCATAATTCCACGATGAGAATTTTTAATGAATTGTAAAATTTCATCACGCTCTGGAGTGGCTTCCATTTCAGCTTCGATAATTTCGGAAGCTTGAGAATTGTTATAATTTTTTTGATAGAGCAATCGGTATATGTTTTGTATTTCTTTAATTTTATCAGAAGTAAATCCGCGACGTCTTAGCCCCACAGAGTTTATACCTACATAAGATAAAGGCTCTCGTGCTGCTTTTACATACGGAGGCACATCTTTACGAACTAAAGACCCGCCTGTAACAAAGGCATGATTTCCTATAGAACAAAATTGATGTACTGCTGTCATTCCCGCTAGTACAACATAATCGCCAACCATGGTATGCCCTGCGAGTGTACTGTTATTAGAAAAAATACAGTTCTTTCCAACCGTACAATCATGCGCAATATGGCAGTAAGCCATAATTAAGCAATTATCACCAATAACGGTTTTCATTTTATCTGTTGTTCCACGATTTATTGTAACACACTCACGGATAGTTACATTGTTGCCAATTTCAACTGTGGTGTCTTCATCATCATATTTTAGATCTTGTGGCATGGCTGAAATAACAGATCCAGGGAAAATATTACAATTTTTTCCTATGCGAGCACCTTCCATAATAGTGACGTTAGAGCCAATCCAAGTTCCTTCTCCAATCACAACATTATTATTAATCGTAGTAAAAGGTTCTATCACCACATTTTTGGCAATTTTTGCCCCAGGGTGTACATATGCTAAAGGTTGGTTCATAAGATACTTTTTTTAATGTAAACAGATTTATTTAACTTTCGATATTTGAGCCATTAGTTCGGCTTCAGCACATAATTTTCCATTGGCATAGGCATAGCCTTGCATGTGACAAATCCCTCTTCTTATGGGAGTGATTAGAGAACAATTGAATATTAGTGTATCTCCTGGCACCACTTTTTGTTTGAATTTAACGTTGTCCATTTTCATGAAAAAAGTAAGGTAGTTCTCTGGGTCAGGGACTGTGTTTAAAACCAATATCCCTCCTGTTTGCGCCATGGCTTCAATAATGAGAACGCCTGGCATTACAGGGGCTCCAGGAAAATGCCCAACAAAAAATGATTCATTCATTGTTACATTCTTACATCCAATCACATGATTTGGCGATAATTCATATACTTTATCTAAAAGTAAAAATGGAGGACGGTGTGGCAACATATCCATAATTGCATTTACATCCATTAAGGGCGTTTGATTCAAATCGATATTAGGAACATTATTACGACGTTCCATTTTAATGATTTTTGATATTTTTTTCGCAAATTGTGTATTTACAAAATGTCCTGGCTTATTCGCAATAACTTTCCCCTGAATACGTGTGCCTATAAGTGCTAAATCGCCAATTACATCTAAGAGTTTATGGCGTGCAGCTTCATTAGGTGAGTGCAATGTCAGATTGTCTAAGATCCCGTTGGGTTTCACCGAAATAGAATCTTTATTAAAAGCTATTTTTAAACGCTCCATGGTTTCTTTGGAAATGGGCTTATCCACATACACAATCGCATTGTTTAAGTCACCCCCTTTTATCAAACCATTTTCAAGGAGCATTTCTAATTCATGTAAAAAACTAAACGTACGTGATTCAGAAATTTCTTCTTTGAAATTTGATAAGTGTTGCAACGTTGCATTTTGAGTACCCAATACTTTGGTTCCAAAATCGACCATTGTTGTGATCTGGTACTCATCGGATGGAATAATAGTTATTTCACTACCTGTCTCCTCATCGGAGTAAGAAATAACATTTTTAACCACAAACACTTCTCTGTAAGCTTCTTGCTCTACTGTACCTGCACTTTCTAAAGCTTCTATAAAATACTTTGAAGACCCATCCATAATTGGAGGTTCTGAGGTACTTAATTCAATAATAACATTATCAATCTCTAGCCCTACAAGTGCTGCAAGCACATGCTCACATGTTTGAATGGTAACACCATTTTTTTCTAAACAAGTACCACGTTTGGGTGTTTGTACCAGATTGGCATCGGCTTTGATTATAGGTAATCCCTCAAGGTCTATTCTTCTAAAAGTATATCCATTATTAATATCGGCAGGAAGAAAATTTATTTCAACTTCTTGTCCAGTATGAAGACCCACACCCCTTAAAGATACTTTTTTGGAGATCGTTGTTTGTTTCGATTCGGATTTAATGATCATGATTTAAGGGTTTTTTCTAGTGTATTAACGGTCTTAACAAGTTTTGGTAGGTTCTTGAAATGTATGTATGATTTATAATAGTCTCTGAACGAAAATGCTGGAGACCCTTGTAAAACTTCGTTGTCTTTAATGTTGTGCCCGATACCAGATTGTGCTTGAATTTTCACATTATCTCCAATGATGATATGTCCTGCAACACCAACTTGTCCACCAATTTGGCAATTGGTGCCTATTTTGGCTGAGCCAGCAATGCCTGTTTGGGCGGCAATCACTGTGTTTTCTCCAATAACCACATTATGCGCTACTTGGATATGGTTGTCTAGTTTCACCCCCTTTTTTATGAGGGTAGAACCAAGCGTAGCGCGGTCAATAGTGGTCGCGGCTCCGATATCTACATGGTCTTCAATGATTACATTTCCAATTTGAGGTACTTTTTGATATGCGCCAGTTTCATCAGGTGAAAACCCAAATCCATCAGCTCCAATCACTGCCGCTGAATTGATAAAACAATGCGAACCAATCACACAATCAGAATAAATTTTTACTCCAGAAAACAAGGTTGTATATGATCCGATGGTGACATTATCGCCAATAAAAGTGTTTGGATAAATTTTAACGTGATCGCCTATGACTACATTTTCACCAATATGAGAAAACGCACCAATATAAATATCTTCGCCATAAGTGGCTGAATCCGAAATAAATATAGGGGACTCAACCCCTACTTTATTGTTTTTTATATGGTTATAATACTCCAATAGTTTAGAAAACGAACTGTAAGCATTTTCAACTTTAATCAATGTGGTTTCTATTTTCTGTTCAGAAACGAAGTCCTGACCTACGATAGTTATCGAGGCCTGCGTTGTGTATATATAAGGAGTGTATTTGGGATTTGCTAAAAAAGTAAGAGAGCCTTCAGCTGCTTCTTCAATCTTGGAAAGTGTATGGACCTCAATGTCCGGGTTTCCAATAATTTCTCCGTTTAATATCTCTGCTATTTGTGTGGCTGTAAATTTCATTATTTGCAAAAGTAAAAAAAAATATCAAAGAATATCCTTTGGAAAGCATATATAATGCTTTGTAACTGTTTTAGAGAGTACTTTCAACGAGAGGTGGTCCGATGCTTTAATGATATCTTTGATTTTTCCGTTCTTATATAAAATCTTAAGCCCCCCCTGCTTTGGATTGTATGCTAGGTTTTCAACATGTCCATTAAAAACAAAATAGGAGGCTTCATGAGCGTCTAGCGTATATTCTAACATGAAATCTTGTTTTATGGATTCGACTTTTGAATCAGAAATAGACTTGCTTTTAAATTTTATTTTTAATAAGATTCTATTTAATATCATTTCAGAAAGATGACTCAAAACAAAATCGTCGTGGAATTGCCACGATTTTAAAGCCGACATGACATCATAATCATCCAATAATGAGAATTGATTCAAAGTAGATTTATCAAAGTTTTCTTGCTTAGAACTACTGTTTAAAAAGAAGCTCAAAGCGGAGCTGGCTTCTAGCTTCACCCCTTTGTGCGTTAATTCCTTGGCACGTTTTAGAATGCGAATGATCATTTGCTCGGCAACTAAACTTGTTTTATGAAGATATACTTGCCAGTACATCAAACGGCGTGCAGTTAAAAATTTCTCAATAGAATAAATGCCTTTTTCTTCAATGACTAATTCATCGTCTACAACATTCATCATTGAAATAAGACGTTCACTATTAATGTTTCCTTCTGAAACACCTGTATAAAAACTATCTCTTTTAAGATAATCAGAACGATCGATATCCAATTGCCCAGAAATAAGCTGTCCAAAAAACTTACGACTATATGCCCCTTTAAACATTGAAATAGCCATGTCAAGAGCGCCCTCAAACTCTATGTTTAAGGCTTCCATGAATTTTAAAGAGATTACTTCGTGACTAATGTTTTCCACAATACTATGTTCCATCGCATGACTGAAAGGTCCATGACCGATATCATGCAGTAAAATAGCTATATACAATCCATTTTCTTCAGCATCTGAAATCTGAACACCTTTAAATCTTAAAATTCGAACCGCATTTTGCATGAGGTGCAAACAGCCCAAAGCATGATGAAACCTTGTATGGTGCGCACCTGGATAGACCAAATAAGATAAGCCCATCTGAGAAATTCGTCGCAACCGCTGAAAATATTTATGCGCAATTAAATCGAAAATTAATGTGTTCGGAATTGTAATAAATCCGTAAATTGGATCGTTAAATATTTTAAGCTTGTTGTTTGTATTCAAACTTTATAGTGTTAAATTTACATTATTAAACTTTCTTTAAAAGTTTTAAGATGTAAAAATACTAAAATAGAAGGACTTCTATTCTTAACTAAAAAAAATATATCAGATGGGTAATATTAATGTTTTATGGGTTGATGATGAAATTGAGTTTTTAAAGCCTCATATCCTGTTTTTAGAACAAAGAAATTACAACGTGACTCCCTGTCAAAGTGGGACTGAAGCTCTTATACTTATCAAAGAAAATGATTTTGATATTGTATTTTTAGATGAAAACATGCCTGGTCTGTCTGGTTTAGAAACCTTATCTGAGCTCAAAGAAATTAAAGCAACCCTTCCGGTAGTGATGATTACTAAAAGTGAAGAAGAATATATTATGGAAGATGCGATTGGAAATAAAATTGCCGATTACCTGATTAAGCCCGTCAATCCAAATCAAATCCTTTTGTCTCTTAAAAAAAATCTAGACCATGAACGATTAGTTTCAGAAAAAACATCTTCTAATTACCTGCAAGAATTTCGTAAAATATCTATGAATTTGAATGAAATTAATTCATTCGAAGAATGGGAACAACTCTATAAAAAATTAGTGTTTTGGGAGTTAGAATTAGAATCGTCCAACGATGCTACGATGAGTGAAATATTAGACGCTCAAAAAATGGAAGCGAACCAACAATTTGGACGCTTTATTGAGAAGTTTTACCCTGATTGGTTTGAGGATTACCAAGCGCCTGTGATGTCCCATACCCTTTTTAAAAATAAGATTGCGGAAGAACTTAGCAGCTCTCAACCAACTTTGCTTATTGTTATTGATAACTTAAGGTATGACCAATGGAAAACACTGGAGCCAACAGTGAATACCTATTATAAAACACAAGAAGAAAGTTTGTATTACAGTATTCTACCTACAGCCACTCAATACGCTAGAAATGCATTATTCTCGGGTTTAATGCCGAGTGAAATGGAAAAATTATTTCCGCAGTATTGGAAAAATGACACGGATGAAGGTGGTAAAAACTTATTTGAAGCAGAGTTTTTAGAAGCGCAATTAAAACGTTTAGGGCTTTCGCATTTGAAACATGAATATATTAAAATCACCAATCTTAGAGCGGGAAAAAAACTATCCGAAACATTTAAAACAAAAGCGCAAAATGATTTAACTGTTTTGGTATATAATTTCGTGGATATGCTGTCACATGCTAAAACTGAAATGGAGGTTCTTAAAGAACTTGCTTCTAACGACAAAGGCTATAGATCACTTACCAAAAGTTGGTTTCAAAACTCACCATTATTAGAAATTATTAAACAAGCAAAAGAGCTTAATTTTAAACTAATTATCACTACTGACCACGGAACAATCAACGTAAAAAACCCCTCCAAGGTCGTCGGAAATAAAGATACCAGTCTTAACTTACGATACAAAACAGGGAGAAGCATTTCTTATGAAGAGAAAGATGTGTTGGCGGTAAAGGATCCTAAATCTATTCACCTTCCTTCTGCAGCCATGAATAGCACCTTCATTTTCGCGAAGGACAACCTGTTTTTTGTGTATCCCAACAATTACAATTATTATGTGAATTATTTTAGAAACACCTATCAACACGGGGGGATCTCTTTAGAAGAAGTCATCATTCCTTTTGTGGTTTTAAATCCTCGATAACATGACTAAAGAAATTCATTTCAAGCTCGAAAAAATATCTGAAGTAGCCCAAACAATTCTGAAAAATATAAAATCCAAAACACTGTTGTTTTACGGAGAAATGGGTACAGGAAAAACAACGCTTATTAGCGCTATTGTTAAAGAAATGGGAGGCACTGACAAGACCACAAGTCCTACATTTTCAATTGTGAACGAATATAAAGTCACAAATGACACGGTTTATCATTTTGATTTTTACAGGCTCAAAAGTCAATACGAAGCATTGGATATGGGGATTGAAGATTATTTTAATTCTGGTTCATGGAATTTTATTGAGTGGCCAGATAAGATTGTAGATTTACTTCCAGAAAACGTAACTGTTTTAGAATTATCTCTTACAGAAGATGGTGGCAGAACCCTCAAGCTATCAGAAAAAAATCTTTCTGATGGATGGCAAAAAAAATAGTTGTAAATTAGATTTCTTATAAGAAAGGCTATGCACAAACCAACCTCCCCCTTTACACGTGAACAACTCCTTCCAAAAGAAGAAACTTTAGAGATTACTAAAGAAAAAAGTTCATTGTACATTGGAATTCCAAAAGAAACGTCTTTTCAAGAAAAAAGAGTATGTCTGACGCCCGATGCGGTTTCTGCATTGACAAACAATGGCCACCGGGTACTGATTGAATCAGGAGCTGGTGACAATGCCTGTTTTGAAGATCATGAATACAGCGAGGCGGGAGCAGAAATTTCTAATGACAGAGCAAAAGTATTTGGTTGTCCCATTATACTTAAAGTTGAACCACCAACCTTAGAGGAAATCCCCCTCTTAAAACCAAAAACACTTTTAATCTCTGCACTTCAATTGAAGATGCAGCATAAAGAATATTTTAAGAAACTGGCCGAAAAACAAGTCACAGCACTCGGTTTTGAATTTATAAAAGATCAAGAAGGTGCGTTTACAGCAGTACGTCAATTGAGTGAAATTGCAGGCTCTGCCTCTATTTTAATTGCCTCTGAAATTATGTCGATAACCAACGAGGGTAACGGCCTTATGTTTGGAAATATTAGTGGAGTTCCACCAACAGAAGTTGTCATTATCGGTGCTGGGACTGTTGGTGAATTTGCAGCACGTTCTGCCATAGGTCTGGGCGCTAACGTCCGTGTTTTTGATAATTCAATCTCAAAACTTCGTGCATTGCAAGCCAATATTGGTCGAACGATTTACACTTCTACAATGCAACCTAAAAACCTTCAAAAAGCATTAATGCGTTGTGATGTTGCCATTGGTGCAGCAAAAGGAAACAACAGAGCCCCTATCTTGGTGAGTGAAGCATTGGTGGAACAAATGAAGTCAGGATCCGTTATTATAGACGTGAGTATTGATATGGGGGGCTGTTTTGAGACCAGCGAAGTCACTTCTCATGACAAACCCACTTTTGTGAAGCACGATGTGATTCATTATTGTGTTCCAAATATCCCTGCCCGATATGCACGAACTTCCTCAGTGTCAATAAGTAACATATTTACGCCCTATCTTTTAAAAATAGCAGAAGATGGAGGTATCGAAAATTCACTAAGATTTGATAAAGGATTAAAAAATGGATTGTACTTTTACCACGGTGTTTTAACGAATAAATCTGTAGCCGATTGGTTTGATTTAGACTATAGCGATGCTAATCTTTTAATTTTTTAATATAAACACATGAACCATCCATATCTAAATCTTGATAACCAAGAAAATGATTAAATGGATGTAACATGTGACCAATAAAAATCAATAAACATACACATATGAAACTTGCTTACCGTTTTGTCTTTTACTTTGGGGGCTTCTCCATCGGATTGGTATTTTTAATGTTTTTTTTAAGTGGAAAAAAAACAAGTTGTGCTTATGGTCCTGACGCACGAGTCTTAAAAAACATTCAAATTAAGAGTATTAAATATTCTGAATCGGTTCAAGAGCAACTCAATAACAATGTAATTGATACCTTAACCTTAAATTCCATATTTAAAGGGGCGGATATAAATTTCAGCAAAAGTGATACCAAATCAGTTCCCTGCAAAACCTACCGCGTAGTGGGAGATGACTATGAATTGGATGTTGAAAATTGCGAACGGGTGGCAACAATCAAAACACTTATAATCCGTTAGACGTTTCGTCTTCGTTTTTCTTTTTTTATGAGGGAGAGTTCTCGACTTGTTTGTCCAGCAACCGACGTGTTTTCTTCAGCCCTTCTAATGAGATAAGGCATCACATCTTTTACGGGGCCAAAAGGGACGTATTTAGCGACGTTATAGCCTTGTTCTGCCAAGTTGTAGCTAATATGGTCACTCATTCCGTAAAGCTGTCCAAACCACACACGAGAGTCATTGTTAGAAATGTTAGAGGTTTCCATTAATTCAAGTGCTAAATGGGAACTTTCCTCGTTATGCGTTCCAATAAAAAGATGGATGGAATCCAGATTAGAAAGTATATGCGTAATTGTATCATTAAACAGGGCGTCCGTGATTTCTTTGGTATCGCATATAGGCGATTTATAACCCAACTCTTTAGCACGTTTGCGTTCCTTTTCCATATAAGCGCCCCGAACCACCTTAAATCCTAGTTTAAAATTATTTTGTTTGGCTTTGGCATGAATTTCTTTAAGATAGTCCAAACGGTCCCAACGGTAGGTTTGCAATGTGCTGTAAACGATCAAAGTATCCGTGTTGTAGGTTTGCATCAATTCTAAAATCAAATCATCTACTACATCTTGAATCCAGCTTTCTTCTGCATCAATAAGGATTTTCACATTATTCAATTTCCCTGAAGCACATACTTTTTCAAAGCGATTTTTGATGCGATTCCACTCGTCATTTTCAGAGAGTGATAAGGTTTTCTTTTCACTTATTTTCTGATATAGATCAAAACTTCCGAATGCACTCGGCTTGAATACAGCGATAGGCAAGGCTTCTTTGTCTTTAGAAAATTCAATAAGGTTTAAAATGGTTTCAAGAGCTAAATCAAATTGACTCTCCACCCCTTTTCCTTCAACGGAGTAATCTAAAACACTGTACACTTTACTGGCATACATTTTATCTATTGTTGGCACGCAATCTTGTTCATTGACCCCACCACAAAAATGGTCAAAGACAGTAGAGCGAATCAAACCTTCAACAGGAAGATGTGCTTTGAGTGCAAAGTTAGTGGCAGCAGTCCCAATACGAACAAGCGGTTCGATCGAAATCATTTTAAACAAAAAATAAGCGCGTTCCAATTCTGAATCTGATTTTAGATGAAACGCTATTTTTGTGTTATTAAAATCAACAGCCATAATAATTGCTTTTAGTTTCTCACAAATATATTTAATAGTAATTATAATATTTATAAATTTCTACTTAATTTCACGCTTTAATATTTTGACCACCTAATTCATGAAATCCATACCATCCACATCGTATTCAATTCATTTTAATGAAACATGTTACAAAGAATTAAATTCCTATTTAGAAACTTCAAATTTTTCTAAAATATTCATCTTGGTGGATACGAATACGCACACCCATTGTTTGCCAAAATTTTTATCAAACATTGATATTGATATGACCTTAGAAATCATTGAAATGGAAGCGGGAGAAATCCATAAAACGTTGGATACTTGCACTCAAATTTGGCACAGTCTCTCTGATTTGGACGGCGATCGAAAATCATTGATCATCAATTTGGGAGGTGGCGTTGTCACCGATTTAGGTGGATTTGTAGCATCCACATTTAAACGTGGTGTCAGTTTTATAAATGTGCCTACTTCACTCCTATCCATGGTAGATGCTTCTGTTGGAGGAAAAACAGGAGTGGACTTAGGGACGATTAAAAACCAGATTGGAGTTATTAATTTTAGTGACATGGTCCTTGTAGATGTTTCCTTTTTAGAAACACTTCCTGCGGAAGAAATGCGCTCTGGACTTGCTGAAATGTTAAAACATGGATTGATCAAAGATGCAGATTACTGGAACCGTTTGTGCGATTTAAAAGCATTAAATATTTCGGACTTAGAAGGCTTGATTCATGAATCTATCATTATAAAAAATGAAGTGGTGAAGCGAGATCCAAATGAACAACGCGAGCGAAAACAATTAAATTTCGGTCACACTTTGGGGCATGCGATTGAATCCTATTGTTTGGACAATGACAACCTTCAAACTTTACTGCACGGCGAAGCTATTGCCGCAGGAATGATTATGGAAGGCTATTTATCGATGAAGACTTGCGGACTCTCAGAAGAAGATCTCACGCAAATAAAAAATACGTTTAAAACGATTTACGGTACTGTAGTACTTTCTGAAAACGACAAAAGCTCAATAATTGAGCTTTTGAAGTATGATAAAAAGAATTCTCACGGGCAAGTTAAATATGCACTGTTAGAATCTATTGGAATTTGTAAGGTTGATGTCATTGTTGAGGATCAGTTAATCGATGAAGCCTTTTCGTATTACGCTTCATAAACCCATTTAATCACTCAAATCATTAAAAATAGAATGCATCAAACGCTTTTTGTCGTTGATACTTTCTTCTAGTGAAATCATTGTTTCTGTTCTGTAAACTCCTTCTATTTCATCTAACTTAAAGATGATTTCCTTTGCATGTGTTGTGCTTTTTGCACGAATTTTACAGAAGATATTAAATTTTCCTGTAGTGATATGAGCAACCGTTACATGTGGAATTTCATAAATACGCTCTAAAACAAATTTTGTTTGAGAAGTATTCTGCAGAAAAACACCTACATAAGCAATAAAAGAATACCCTAATTTTTGATAATCTAAGGTTAAAGAAGAACCTTTAATTATTTTAGCATCCTCCATCTTTTTTACTCTTACATGTACTGTACCTGCAGAAATTAATAATTTTTTTGCGATATCAGTGAACGGAACTCTTGTATTGTCAATCAACATATCTAATATTTGGTGATCGATTTCGTCTAATTTTACTTTAGCCAATTTATTTATTTTCATGATGGTTAATATTCAAGATAAATGCAAATTTACTAAATTTTAAACAAAAAAAGAAAGCTTATGTTAAATTATTGTTACCAAACAATGATATCTTCGTTAAATCTATAGTAATGAAATCGATTTCGTGACCTTCTGACAACACCTCAAAATCAGGATGCGACACTTGTTTGAAGTCTGCATCTATATCTAAATGTCCTTGTTTTTC